>JAEEGJ010004384.1_pt1 | contig 48013 bp, 36 predicted proteins | sample 8958761 | NCBI WGS metagenome assembly JAEEGJ01 (sample SAMN16246546, study PRJNA631951) | gut metagenome | biome: gut microbiome; feature: rumen; material: RS-attached | host: Bos | place: Iran: Karaj | collected 2018-10
ATCCTAGAGCCGTTTGACCTCAACTTGGATGGTTATGTGGTCAAGGTACTGGTCCCCGATGGCATCAGCGTCTCCACCGCCGAAGCCTATAGAGGCATCGTGCCTCGATGTTCAAACGACGGGGGTACTACTGCCCCAGCGACCGCTGCCACCCTCGGCACGCTAAGAGGGGGGACCGGAGCTTCGCTTTGCGAAGCGAGCGGTGGGGTCGAGCGAAGCGAGACGGTCGTCGGGGCAGTAGTACCCCCGTCGGAGTTTAAGGCCATCCTCCGCCGCCCGATCGAGGAATGGAAGGGGTTGCTGGTCAACGATTTCGAGGCTACTGTGTTCAAAGCGCACCCGGAACTCGAGGCAATCAAACAGTCACTATACGACAGCGGTGCGGTCTATGCGGCGATGTCCGGCTCAGGATCCGCTATATTCGGGATCTATAAAGTATCATAAGTTATGGTTAAACGTCTTTTCTTCGCATTTATGGTGTCGCTGGCCGCCATGATAATTGTTTCCTGCGCCGAAAAAAGGACCTATAAGGACAGCTCACTTCCAATAGACAAGCGAGTCGAAGACCTGCTGTCGAAGATGACCATAAAGGAGAAACTCCGGCAGTTGAACCAGCTGGACATGCCGTCATTGCTGGAAGATGGCGAACTCAGCCAAGAACGTTTGGAGGAATTGATAGGCCCCGATGGTTTTGGGAGCGTACAGGGAATCACCATCCCTTCCTGGGAAAGCACCAAACTATTTAACAGTTTGCAGCGGTACTGTATAGAGGAGACACGGCTCGGGATTCCGATATTCACATCCGCTGAATCGCTTCACGGCTCAGTGCATGACGGTTCCACAATATTCCCTCAGAGCATCGCCGTGGCCGCCACCTTCAATCCGGAACTCGCATATTCAATGACACGGGCAATTTCCGAGGAACTGTACTCGGAAGGTGTCAACCAGACCCTTTGTCCTGTTTTGGATGTATGCAGAGATCCGCGTTGGGGAAGGGCGGAGGAGACTTTCGGGGAGGATCCCTTTCTTAACGGAACTATCGGAACCGCAGAGGTCAAGGGCTATCTCGACGGTGGCATAAACCCTGTCATCAAGCATTTCGGACCCGGAGGTGAACCAGTCGGAGGACTCAACTTGGCATCTGTAAATTGCTCTCCAGAGGACCTTTCTCGTATTCATTTGAAACCGTTCGAAATGGTCGTGAGGAACACCGGGATAAGGACGGTGATGAGTTCCTATAACTCATGGAACAGGGTTCCGAATTCCGCTTCCCGCTACCTCCTGACCGAGTTGCTGAGGGAAACATGGGGATTCCGCGGGTATGTTTATTCCGACTGGGGCGCTGTGGGGATGCTCCATAACTTCCAGGGCGTCGCAGCCGACTATCCGGAAGCTGCCAGGATGGCCATTTCAGCCGGCCTCGACTTTGAAGCGGCAGGATCTAACTACCAGACCCTTGAGGCCTCAATAGCGGATGGGCTGATCGATGAGTCCGTCATTGACAAAGCTGTCCGCAACATCTTGAGAGTCAAATTCGAAGCCGGACTGTTTGACAATCCCTACAGGAATATGGACGGGAAGGCGACGGTACGTACCCCTGAGCATGTAGCGCTGTCAAGGAAAATCGCTGATGAATCGATAGTCCTGCTTAAAAACGATGGCGGATTGCTTCCCCTTGACAGGACTTCCATCCGTTCGGTTGCGGCCATTGGGCCCAATGCCGACCAGGTTCAGTTCGGGGACTATTCCTGGAGCCGCTCCAACGATGATGGAAAGACACCGCTGGCGGCGTTGAAAGAATATCTCGGGCCAGGAATCAAGATCACCTACGCGAAGGGCTGTGACCTCGTCTCTGAAGATGGAAGCGGAATCCAGGAGGCTGTGCGCGCTGCCAGATCGAGCGATTTAACTCTTTTATTCTTAGGAACTTCCAGCGCCTCATTGGCCAGGGACTATTCCAACTCCACCAGCGGTGAGGGCTTCGACCAGGAGTCTCTTGAGCTGACCGGAACGCAGGAAAGACTTATGAGAGAGGTGGCCGCCACCGGGAAACCGGTTGTGCTTATCCTAGTCACCGGCAAGCCTATATGCATTCCATGGGCGAAGGATAATATTCCGGCGATAGTCACCCAATGGTACGGAGGCGAGACGGCGGGAGACGCCCTTGTCGGTGTGCTTTTCGGAGACACGGTCCCCTCCGGGAAACTCCCGATATCCTTCCCGAGGAGCACCGGGCATCTGCCCTCATATTACAACCACCTTCCTACCGACAAAGGATACTACCATAAACCTGGCTCACCTGGAAATCCGGGTCGGGATTACCTTTTCTCGTCCCCCGACGCCCTTTGGCCGTTTGGCCATGGACTTGGCTACACTACTCTTGAATATGGCCCCCTGAACCTTTCAGGGACCGTTTTCGCCCCCGCAGATACCGTAAAAGTCAATCTATCAGTCAACAACATTGGGTCGAGGGATGCCCTGGAGACTGTCCAACTGTATGTGCGGAACCAGACTTCCCATGAGGTGACTCCTGTTAAGGAACTAAAGGCTTTCACCAAGGTTCCAGTACAAGCGGGGGGTTCCGCGGAAGCTTCGCTTTCCTTCCCGGTAGGGGAGAAAGGAAAATATCTGATAATGGTCGGAACCTCTTCCGCCGACATCCGTCAGGAAACAGAAATCACAGTGGAATAAAACGAAATCGATTATGAGATTCTTAAAAACCGCGGTACTCGCTATTGTGTCGGTCATAGTCATCAGTTGCGGAAACAACTATGGCAAAGTGATTTACGTTGGGGGAGCCGATGAGGGCAACGACCTTGTCAAACTCCTCAATGAAGAGCGTTTCAAAATAAAAGAAAGCGCCACGGTTTCAGAGGCTCTCGAAGCGGCCAAGCCTGAGTCGGCGGTTATCCTCGTGGCTGGTGGCTACCCTGGCACACCCTTGGAGCTCACGGAAAAGGATCTTGGAGCCATCAAGGAGAAGGGGCTGAAGGTTTTCGCGGAGTTCGCTGTGGCCGGCCCTTCGACCGTTCGACAGGCTCACGACGGAGCAAGCTCAGGGACCGGCCCTTCGACAAGCTCAGGGACCGGAGAGATTGGTGTGGAGAGGGTCGTGGTGACGAAGCAGATTGGCGAGGATCTTAAGCCGATGGATCTGCTGACGATCAACAGAGCGGTTTATATCAAAGCGGAAGCGGCTGATCCTCTGATGGTTATCGCTAGAGTGGCAGGATTCGACACGGCGGTGTTCGGTCTGGAAAACACCCCAAGCAGTCCCCTTGTCTATAAACCAAACGACAATCTCTGGATAAGCACATCAAAGCTGAGCGACTTCGCTAAGCTAAGATTCATGCCGGAAAGGAATTGGAAACTGTTTTGGGAAGCTGTGATGTCCGATCTTACCGGTAAAAAGGTTGTGTTCAAAGAATGGCCCACGACAGTGGCCCCGGCATATTCAAAAACAGAAAAACTGCCGAAGACGGCCAGAAAGGCGGCAATCGCGAAAGGCATCGAATGGTTCTTCAACGGGCATTTCCTGATCCACCAGGACTGGAAAGAATCGTGGCTTATGCGCTACATGGGCGACGGGACAATGCCTGTGGGACCTGAGCTTCCGGAAGACGCTCCGAACGGAGACGGCACCCTGGGAGTCCTCGAAGGTCACTGCTCCGCCATTTACAACGACGGCCGTCAGGCCTACCGCTACTGGATTCGTGACGACATTCAAGGAGAGAGCGCCATGGCCTTTGCCATAGCTGGGGAACTACTTGATAATAAGGAATATAAAGCAATCGCCGAACGCCTTTCCGACTATTCCTTCAAAGAGTTCAGGGATGGTCCCAGGAACGATCCCGCAAGTCCGACCTACGGGCTGCTGGGCTGGGCGTACACCCATAAGTGGGTCTATTACGGAGACGACAACGCCCGGTCAATCCTCGGAACCATACTGGCTGCCAAAGTCCTTGGAACAGACAAATGGAATCAGAAGATCGTTGAGGCGATCGACGCCAACTTCAACACCACCGGCAAAAACGGATTCCGTGGCGGACGACTTCATGAGCAGGACATCCAGCAGAACGGCCTAGAGTTCTACCAGAACAGGGATCTAATCAATCCGCACCCACATTACGAGAGCTGGATCTGGGCCTGCTACCTTTGGCAATACGCCAACACAGGCGATAGTAAATACTTGAATCTCACCGAGAAAGCCATCTCGCTGACCATGGCCGCCTACCCGGACGGCTGGAGCTGGACCAATGGCATTCAGCAAGAAAGGGCGAGGATGCTTCTCCCGTTGGCCTGGCTATACAGGGTGAGCCCCACAGAGGAGCACAAAGCTTGGATTGACACCATCATAGCCGACCTAGCCAAAAACCAGGTTGAGTGCGGAGCGATCCGGGAAGAGCTGGGCGATCCTTCCAAGGGCAATTATGGGGCTGAAAAAAGCAATTCCGACTATGGGAACGGAGAGGCTCCGCTAATATTCCGGAATGGAGATCCTGTGGCTGACATGCTCTATACCAGCAACTTCGCCGTGTTCGCCCTCAACGAGGCAGCCTGCGCCACGGGAGATCCGCAAATCAGGAAAATGGCCGATTCCCTCGGTGAATTCCTGGTGAGAATCCAAGCCCGTAGCAACGAGCATAAGAGCGTGGACGGAGCCTGGTTCAGGGCATTCAACTTCCGCGACTGGGACTACTGGGCTTCCAACGCCGATGCTGGCTGGGGCGCCCAAAGCACCCTTACCGGCTGGATCCAGAGCTGGATCATCACCACCCTCGCCCTGATGGAAAAGGGTACTTCTTATTGGGATATCGCTGTCGGGAAATAATCAGAAGCCTCTGCCGTGCTTCATCCACAGGTCTTCCTCCAGTTTCTTCCAGAGGTCGGCCGCAGCCTTGTAAATCTTGGCGGTGTAGGCGTTGAGAACGTCCTCTGAAGGATTCTTCTCAACTTCCGGAAGTCCCTCAAAACCAAGATCTTCGATGGTCTGAATGTCCTTATATACCCTCTCCTTGTTGGTCTGCCAAGCCAAGGTGGCCAGACGGTTGGGACGACGGAAAGTCCACAGCGCTCCGTTCGGAACATAACGCCTCATGCCGCAGGTGTCAAAGGCGGCGGGAAGCTCGGTTGTTCCACTGAATATCGGGAACCTGGGGCTTTCACCAGGATTGTCAAGGGCATACCAGCAGACTCCTCCGACCGCATCAGGCAACCAGTCGCGAGCCTGGATAACGGTTGAGTGCGAGCACCACGCGACGGCGATTGTGCGGGCGAACTCGACAGCTCCGGGGGCGACTGCGTTGATCATGTTGCGGGTGTCGGTAGTGAGCCATGGATTGGCCACCGGACTAACCTTCTTTGTGGCAGGCTTGCCATCTTTCCCGGGAACCTCAACCAAGAGATTCTTTGTCATGTCGAACTGAAGACCCTCATAGGTTCCGCGGAGAATTTCCATGACCTTCCTCACATCCACTTTCTCATCAGGCTTGACGGAAAAAGGCAGCTCCGGAGCATCATAGGAAAGATGGAGTGAAGGAGCTAATGTGTTGAGTATCACATATTCCCGCTCCTTGAAATTCTTGCCGTCTCCATAGGAGCTGTGATAGGCTTTCCAGAACACGAAATCGCCTTCCCCATCCCAAAGGCCGTATTTCTTGGCGACCCTCTCGACATTGTCAGAGGCCATGAAATAGTCCTTGTTGTCGCGGTCTATCTTGCCTATTCTCGGGATGTTGGCGGACACGGCGACTTCGTCGTCAGGCACCCTCTGGGCCGCCCAAACGGCTCCGGAGATTCCCCGGCCGCAGCCAAGAATCTCGAAGAACCAAGCTTCTTTCTTATCGATCACGGTCAAGCACTCTCCGCCGTCGGCATAGCCGTATTTCTGAGCGAGCGAACCCATCAATTTGATGGCGTCGCGGGCATTGTCACACCTTTGGAGAGCGATCCTCGCGAGCTCCTCGATAAGGAACATCGAACCTGGATTGCGCAGGGTGTCGGGGCCGGAGAAAGTAGTCTCACCAATCGCCACTTGCTTCTCATTCATGCAAGGATAGGCAGTGTTGAGATAGGCGTAGGTGTGGCGTACTTGGGGAATCTCGCCTACGAAACGAACTCCCGTGGTGTCGCCGTCAAAAGCCGTCTTGCGGGTGTTTTTGTAGATCTTCATCCTGGCCTTGGGGCCATAGTCCAAGGCGGGCTCCACAGTTATCCATGTTCGGGAGACTCCGTCACAGGTATGGGATGTGATGACCGAGCCGTCGGCCGAAGCCAAACGCCCGACCACCAGGCTGGTGCACTCATCCCTTGAATACTCATCATCTTGTGCCCATGTGACGAATGCGCAGCACAACGCCAAACCAATCGCAATAATCTTCTTCATGTCCGTTTTATTCTCGTGTAGGACACAAAGATAGCGAAAGGAAATCAGAAGTCAAGCGGACGGCCCCGGTAGAAATCAAGCAGTTTGGCCGAATAGAGATATTCATAACGGGAGCGGACCAAGTCGGATTCGGCCTTCAGCCAAGAGTCCCGGGCCTCGTTGAACTCGGTGATATTCGCTTTCCCGTTTTCGTATTTGGCCAACACAAGCTCAAAGGATTCCTTCGCGCTTGCCAGAGCGTCTCCGCTGGAACGGTACTTCTCTGAAGCCGCCACAGCGTTGTAATAAGCTTGCTGAATCTCCTTATAGAGGGTTTTCTTGGTGTTCTCGAGAAGAAGCTTCTGATTGGTCTTCGCAAGTTCGGCGGCACGAACCTGATTCCGTGTCTGGAATCCGGTGAAGATAGGGACACTTAGAGAGACTCCCAGATACTGGCTGAAATTGTTCTTTATCTGGTTGAAGAACACTTCGGAGGGAGCCGCGCTCATTGTGTAGTAATTGGTTCCGATGCCACCGCTGGCGCTTATTGAAGGGAGGAAAGCTCCCTTGGCGCTCTTGATTGAGAATTCCGTGGCGTCCAGGCGGAGCATTTCGGCTCTTACCGCAGGCTTGCTGTCAATCGCCTCGGCATAGATGTCCTCGGGGTTCCCAAGCAGGATCCCATCGATCGGAACCTCCGGGCGGACTATGCTGAATCCCTCAGGATCAGGTAGTTCCAGAAGCTGGGATAAGTCCAGAAGGGAGATGTTGAGATTATTGCGGGCCTGGGTGGCAGAAAGGCGGCTCTGACCAAGAGCGGCTTTCTGCTGCGCGACCTGCGAAGGAGAAGCCTTCCCGTTCTCAAGCAAGACCTCCAACCTCTCGAGTTGCAGGGAATCTATTCCGACCTGGTTATTGGCCACATCGAGCAACTCCATGTTGTACAGGATCTGGACATAGGCCTGGGCCACGGCCACGCTCATGTCCTCCCTGGCTTTCTCCAAGTCAGCGGTTGCGGCTTTCAGTCCCAACTCACTCTCTTTTATGTTGTTACTGATCCTAAGGCCTTGGAATATAGGCACTGAGGTGCCAAGTGACAAGCCTGTGCTGGTCGTGTTGGTGTTGGAATAGGTGTTGTCGGCGGTAAGTCCTCGTCCGAATGAGAGGTTCTCGCTGGCACTGCCGCTGACCATGGGAAGACGGCTTCCCTTAGCGGTCTCAAGCTGAAGCTCACGCTGCTTGACCTGCAGTTCCGTCTGCTGGAGAGTCAGGTTATTCTCTTGGGCGTGACGGATGCACTCGGCGAGTGTCCAGGGGCCGCTGTGGGTCTGGCCATAAGCGGCCCAGGACATAAATAAAACGGTTATGGGTAAAAAAAGGGTTTTTCTCATCACTTCTTCTCAATTATCTGATTACCACGGACTTTGTCCCCCTCTTTGAGGCCGGACTTGATCTCGATGTTGATGCCGTCGGAAAGACCTGTGACAACGGAAGTCTTGTCGTATTTCTTCTCTCCGACAACCTTATACACAAACGAGGAGTCACCCTCGAAGGCCAAAGCGCTCTCCGGAATGGACAGGACGCCATCCACGCTTTCCAGCTGGATCTCAGCGTTGGCGCTGTAACCGGAACGCACTGTGACACCTTCCGGAACCGTCACGGCCGCCTTGATCTCAAACTCATTGGTACCGTTCTTCTCCTGAGCTTTCGGAGATATGAATTCCATCACGGCATCGAAGGTAACATCCTTCACCGCTCCGACCGTGATCTTCATCGGGACTCCCTCCTGGACCCTGCCGACCTCAGTCTCATCGATGAAACCATCGAAAATCAGATCGCCCATGTTAGCGACTGTCGCTATGGTAGTTCCGTCGTTGAAAGTATTGCTTTGGGTCACGGAGTTCCCGACCTTCACGGGAATGTCCAAAATCAATCCGGAAATAGTTGATCTGATGAGAGTTGAGCTGGATCGGGCGTTACTCTTAGACACGCCGTCACGCACAACCTCGAGGGTCTCTATCGCCGCGGCTTTCTCTTCTTTGGCCTGCGCGAGAGCCTGACTGACCTGGTCATATTCTTCGGCGCTCACAAGGTTCTTGTCGAAGAGGGCCTTCTCACGGTCATAATTGGTCTGCGCTTGCTTCAGGTTGATCTCAGCCAAACGGACCCTTGACTGGGCGGAACTCAAGGAACTCATCTCGGGAATCACCTTGACCTTGGCGATAATCTCTCCTTCCGCCACCATCTCACCTGCTTCCTTGTACAGTTCGGAGATGATGCCGCTGATCTGCGGCTTGATGTTGACCTCATCGCGGGGTATGATCTTTCCCGTCACGACGGAGGTCTTGTGGATGTCCTTGACCGTGGCTTCCAGCTGCTCGTAGCGGATCTCCTTTGGTCCGGAGTTCTTCCACAGGGCCACAAAGGTGCCCACGAAGACGATGGCGACCAGCGCCAGGATGATGTACTTAAGGTTCTTTCTCATATCGTTTGTTTTTTATTATTCGTCTCGCATCGCATCTACCGGTTTGATATTCATTGCCCTAAGGGCGGGAGCCAGGCCAGCCAGGACTCCCAGCACGACCAGGAGAAGCAGCACGGCGATTCCGGTCCAGAATCCAATCTGGAAGGATATTCCGTCAGAGAAATCAGGAAGGCTTGACACTACCTCCCCCGCACCCCATAGTATAAACACAGAGAACAGGATGCCCAGCATTCCGGCGAGGATCGTGAGGCCTATGCTCTCGGTGATTATCTGTGATAGGATCATTTTCGGGGTGGCGCCAATAGCCCTGCGGATGCCGATCTCCGTCGTGCGTTCCTTGACAGTGACCATCATGATGTTGGACACGCCGATGGCTCCGGCGAGCAAGGTGCCGAGACCGACAAGGATGACCAGGATGTTCACCCCCTTGAAAAGGTTATCAACTATCTTGAATATCTTTTCGGTGTCGAGCATCATTATGGCACCCTTGTCGTCCGGAGCAATCGAATGGCGACGGGAGAGAAGGTTCCTGACTTTCTCCTGAAGTACCTCAGAATCAGCGCCTTCCCGCGCAGTCATGCAGATTATGTCGAATTTTCCTCCCCGGTTGTTCATCTTGTTCATCAACTGGTAAGGAATGACCACGCTTTGGTCGGGGCTACCGTTGATGTTGATTCCGCCGTTGCGGCCGTCAACCCCAATCACCTGGAAATAAGAGTTCTTAACCTTGATATAGAGCCCGGTGGGATCCTCGCCTCCAGGGAACAGATTGGACCAGACTCTCTTTCCGATCACGCAGACTTTTCTCTCCTGTGAGCAATCGACCTCGTTGAGCCAGCGACCGAACATCATTTGGGCGCTCTCAACTCCGTTATATTCATGAGTCAAGCCTTTGATGATGCCGGAATAGGATTTGTCGCCATAGGCTATGTCTCCGCCCCAGTCTGCGTCCATCATGGTGACAATGTCCGTCTCGGGCACCAAAGCCTTTATCGCCTCGATGTCAGTCTTGTCAAGGGACCAGCTGCGATCCCTCTTGAATCCACCGTAAGGCTTTGAGGTCCTGTTACTTCCAACAACTATAGTGTTTGCGGCGAAACCTTGGAAGTTCTGGTTGAGGATAGCTTTGAGGCCATTTCCACCGCCAAGCATGATGAGCAGCATGAAGATGCCCCAGAATATTCCGAAACCGGTCAGGATGGTCCTGCTGCGGTTACGGGCCAGAGTGTCAACGATTTCCTTGTATCTGTCGATGTCGAATCTCATGTCTCTCTCTCCTCCTATTTCTCCGCTCTTAAGGCTTCTATCGGACGAACTCTGGCACCCTTCCAGGCCGGGATGAGCCCGGCGACCGTACCAGCCACGATAAGCAACAGGGTTGCCTCAATGGCGACATCGAAACCGACACCGATGTTCTTGAATATGTAGAGCTGGATGATCCCGATGTCCATTGGATGAGAAGCTATAGTCTTGTCCAGCAGGAAATCAGCGGCCATTCCCAGGACCATGCCGATGTAGCCGAAGAAAGCGGTGATGATCACACTCTCGACAACAATCAACTTCATGATTGAAAACGGAGTAGCCCCCAAGGCCTTACGGATTCCGAACTCATGGATCCTCTCTTTCACCGTGATCAGCATGATGTTGGAAACTCCGACTATTCCGCTCAGGAGAGTAAGGAAACCAAGGATCCAAAGCGCCAGGCGCATGATTTTGATGGCCTTGCTCATCTCCTGGTTGGAAAGGTAAGCGTTTCTAAGATAGGTGGTTCTGTTGTCCTCGGGATTCAACCCGTGAAAATTATTGATCCCTCTTTTGTAAGCCTTCTCAAACTCCTCGTTGGCTTCCTTGGACTCAAGGTCGTGGAACTCAAGAGTAAGCCTGTTGAGCCAGGCTCCGTCGGTACGCATTATTTTGGCGGTGGTGTAGGGAATATAAGATTCATGGCCCCAAGACTGCTCAGGGGCCTCTTTTATTCCAATCACTTTGAATGGGATGTTCCCGACGGTCACGTATCTGCCAAGGAGTTTGGAGTAGTCTTTGTCGTCACCAAGGAGCTGGGAAGCCGCTTCCTCGTCAATGACAATATGTTTGCTGTTGTCAGCAAGGTCTTTCTTGTTGATGAATCGTCCGGAAACCATACGGATGTTCCAGATGCTTTTGAGGAGCGGGTCGGCACCGAAGATTTCAGAGGAAAGGGCCTCGCGGCCATAACTGACGGTGTCCGAAAATTCAAGGTTGCCGGAAGCCCTGTCTATCTTGTCGCTGAACTGTTCGGAGAAGGCGATGTCCCGATCGTTGAACCGGACCCTTGTGCCTTCTTTGATGCCGTTATAAGGCATGCTGGTGACACCGGGATAGACCGTGATAATGTTCTGTATCTCCTCACCCGCGTTATTCATCAAAGCATTCATCAAGCCGTTGCCGGATCCGATAAGAACTATGATGATTATGATTCCCCAACTGACTGCAAGGCCGGTCAGGGTGGTGCGCAGCTTGTTCTGCCGCAGGGTGCTCCATATTTCCGAGAAAAGGTCCAGCATCTGTTTTCTTATTTAAGAGGCCCGTCTGAGCCGAACCGGACTGAATCGTGAGTCGTGTTCTCTTCGATCTGGCCAATCACGCCGTCCTTGATGTGGATGATTCTATTGGTGTAGTTGGCGACACCGCTCTCGTGGGTGACAACAATTATCGTAAGCTTCTCTTTTTCATTTAGTTCCTTGAGAAGATCCATAATCTCGACCGAGGTCTTGGAGTCAAGGGCACCGGTAGGCTCGTCGGCCAGGATGATGTCTGGCTTGGTCACAAGGGCGCGAGCTATCGCCACCCTTTGTTTCTGACCGCCGGACATCTCGTTGGGATAGTGCCCGGCCCAATCCTTAAGGCCAAGACGCTCAAGGTATTCCATGGCCATCTCGTGGCGCTTATGGCGGCTGATTCCTTGGTAGAATAGCGGCAACTCGACATTCTCGACCGCCGTTTTGAAACTTATGAGATTGTAGGATTGGAATATGAAGCCTATCATCTTGTTGCGATACTCCGCCGCTTTGGCCTCAGTAAGGTCCCAGATCAACTTCCCGTCAATGCGATATTCGCCAGAATCGTAATTGTCAAGGATCCCGAGTATGTTCAAGAGGGTAGATTTGCCGGATCCAGAAGCTCCCATGATGGAAACAAACTCCCCTCGTTCAATCCCGAGGTTAATCCCCTTCAAAACATGCAGCGGCTGGGCTCCGAAATATGTCTTGTTGACGTCTTTAAGCTCTATCAGCATACGTTTATTCATCTATGTTTTGTGTATTAGTTTTCTAATACACTGCAAAGGTAAGTATTATTTTTTTATATGCAACACTTTTTATAACAAAAATCGTCCCCTTGTCATAATAATAGACGAAGGGGACGAAGATTTGTGACAAAAAAGAGTCTATACTTTATTCCAGCACGGTGTCTTTGCCGGAGAACACGCCCAGGAAGACAATAAGGCCGGAACCTGTCTCTGATAAGACATAAACGAAAGGATGGTCGACCTTGAACACGATCGGATCCCATGGATATGGATCAGTGGCCGAGCCTACTTGCGTGACAGCGGCGGCAGATGCGCCGCTCTCGTCAATACTAAAGAATGTTTTTTGGGCAATCTTATTTAACAGGTGCGTGTTATCGGGATCCTCCTTGAACATCCTGTCCAACTCTTCGGTATAATCTGTCTGGTATTTATCGTCCAGAAGATTAAAAATATGGTTGTGAGAGAATGTCATCTCAAATTTAGGGATGTGGATTTCCACCTTCTTTAACAGGAGTCCTTTCCTTAGCGCATTCCAACTCTCTGAGTTAAGCTCACCGATGATGTCCGAAACGCCCTTTTCCTCGTCCGGGAGCAATACCGTGAGGAGATAGTTGCCCTCACTCAACGTCATGCTCACAGATGAAAAGACGGAGTCTTTGTAATATGCGAAGTAATTGGTCTGCCGCATAGTCGGAAGCATGATGTCGGTGCTTGCGTCCTTGTGGAAAAAGTCTGACTTAGTATTTTCCGTCAGGAACTTGTCTGTCCAGTCTCCCTTGAAACTGATGACGTTGAAAAGGGAGTATCCCCTCTGAAGTATCGGCAAAGGCGCTGATTTGATCATCCCATTGGTCTTCTCCCTGACCCAGATGTCCTCAGGACGGCTACCTGGTGCCAACTCTGCGAGAGGATAAGCCTCAAAACATTGGTAATCAGCGCTATAATAATCCTTAAGAACATTGATGAAGTCTTTTTTGAAAGGGACTGACAAAGTATCCCTCATCAAAGCGTTGGCTATGGACATGCCGTTCTGACCGTTTTCGGAAAGAAGACCCATCAGGTTCTTGTAATACTCGTTGACACCTTCTATCTCGCGCTCCTCGAACCCGAGCATCTCACACAAGGAAACCTCATTTTTGACATAGTTACCCACCATCCCGAGAGAGAACTGGACGCTCAAAGGACTCATGGAAATATTGGAGACATCGTAGGTAACCACTCCACCCTCATCTTCTGATCCGAAAGCAGGGTTATTGAAAGCCTTGTTAAAAAGGCGGAAAGAAAACTCATTCGCGGAACCGATAATTTCGCGCTGCTCTGGAGTTGATTGCTTGGATAACTGTGTGGCCGGAAGATAGTAAGGAATATCCTCTGTTACTCCACTTACGGGTTCACTGGGTTCCTCGGTGGGGGTTTGGGGTTCGGGTGTGGTGGGGGTTTCTTCTTCTGTTTTGACCGGCTCCTCAATAATGTCCGGATTTTTTGAACAACCGTAGGCCAAGAAGGAGAAAATGATCACCATTCCTATCGGCAACAATAATCTTAAGTTTCTCATAAAAAATCGGTTTAAATCGTAACGTGAGTGCAATAATAAATATTATTTATTGAATAAACAACTGTCCTGTGGAAATGTTATATATTGTTCCAACCGCATTTGTGTAGCCCTGCCACTCGCTTCCAGAAGGTTCTATCGCATAATGACCATCATCATGATCCCCGTTCCACCCGAAATTCATAAGCAAATATTTGGTTGGGACAGAGGTGTTTGTTGTTATTATCATTCCATCATAAGCATTAGGATACTCAGATAAAACTTGAGATTCAGACAAATATTCTGCATTTGGTGGATAAATATAACCTGGTCGAAACACAAAATACTCTGAGCTTACAGAAGTCCGATACACATTGTCGATACATCCATCAATTACCCAGGCATGGCCAACTCCGTCGCTACCTATGCCAGAAACAAGCACGGGCTTCCCTAAATTAAGATTATTTCTAACGGTAGAATAAGAATAGTAATACGAATTAGCCGTTATTCCACATGGAGCCACATCTGTATATGAAAGCATTGTTCCCGCAGTTCCTGTAGTTGAGTATGTTACATTCATTCTTACACCCACATCCATCATCAAGTCAGACACATACGAGAAAGAACCGCTATCGTCTTCTGTCAATGGCATATTATTCCAGCGGTTTGAATTTGTTGTATAAAAGTTATCATCCCTTATCAAGCCAACTTTATACTGGTTATTTCCTAAATTAGAATCAATGTACGGTGTCATTTCTTGATAAAAATCATTTGGATACCCAGTGAAATTATGGAAATAATATAAAACTTGGGCAACCGCCGTGGGAACACAACCCGTAAGAAAGCGCACTTGAAGTCCGAAATCCTCTAGTATCATAGGATCATACGGGAGTGATACATTCCAAGGATTCCATTGTCCCCATTTTGTCTGTAGAAGATGAGGGACATTCGCATACACATCCGTATTAGTTGTTACTGTGGTTACTCGTACCCAAGCGAGAGGATCCGGATCCAATGATCTAGCCTCATTACCTTGTGTTTGATTGCGTATTTGGTCCCATAATAACACACCGTTCTCCGAGAAGTCTATAACTTCTCCTTTTTTTGCTTTTAGAACTCTTTCCGCACTTACTTCTAACCAGAATAAGACCTCCTTATTATCTGTTTCGTTCACGTAAAAGTCTCCATATTCACTTTCGCCTAGTACAGCCTGAACTCTTGAATCAGCGGGGATAACCATCCATCCTTGCTCATAGTTTATTATATACAAACAAACAATGCCTTCAAAAAGATAAGGTTCAACAGAAACAATTTTAGGCCTATTATTGAACGAACGCGCAAAGGTTAGCGCCATCTCCAAGGAAATATCATAACACTTGTCGTTATTAACAATATCTGATCGAGTGGCAATACTGTCCTCAGAATCATGTTTGATATCAGGCTCAGCAATCTCTTTTGTGCAAGAGATCGCCAGCATAATGAGCAGAAAGAGATAGAGTTTTACTGTTGTTTTCATAATACTTTACATATTACTAAATCCACGTTTTTTGATGATCTTGCATCAAATACCTGAAAATAGTTGTTTAAACACAATAACTAAATGTCGAGTTCGCCCTTGTATCGTTGTCCTGATGGAAGGGTGAACAGGATGAGGTAGTGACCTGAACCCATGGTTATGGGAACGGTGGCGTAGAGGAACTGTGTGTCGATCGTGCCGGAGTCATAGCCTCCGGTGGTGGTGTTCATGACCTCGACCTCGATCTCGCCGAGATTGGAGGCGAAGGTCAAAATAACCGCACCCAGCAGCGACTCATAACTTGCGGAGATAGGGACAATACCGGGAGCATGTGGAATATAGCCAGGGTTGGTTTCTGGGAATGGATTAATAACTATTAACGTGTCCCTCGCAAATGACACATCATTTTCTGCGAAGACAGGGGAAGTTAAATGTAATGCACAAATAAATAAGCATAAGAACACAAAGCTCGAAGATGTTTTAGAGCGCATATCAATAACAAAATTAAGGGTTTTTATCTCTTGCAAAGTTAGGGAGGGTTTACTAAAAACAGTATTGTAAAGGGCCACATAATCGTAACAGCCCATAATAGCAAAAACCACATTACAGCGGTGTATAATGTGGTTTTTTGATGTCTCCTTCAAAAAAAGCGTAACAGCAGATGTGACAACTAGAGAAGATCCGCGAACATCTTATTATCCATACCCGTGGATGCCAATATTTTGTGTTTCAAACGGCTTTTCTTCATGCGCGTATTTTCTAGAGAAGAGATATCCATAATCAACATAACGGTTGTATTGTCGAAACCAGCAAAATAGTAACTAGCCATTCTGTACTCTGATTCTGTCAGAAAAGGACAATCTTTTCTGAGTCTACTCATTATTCCACCAGTTTCATCATCAAGCATCTTCTCGAACTGTGATTGAGCATCGTCATCAGACCTTATGTCGCCTATTTTAGATTGAAGTACTGAATATAAACTAGCGTTCGTATCTGATCCGCCTTTCGTAAAGCGGTAAACCTCTTCATAAATATCGGCCAGCAAGGCAAATTTGGACATACTCTTATTGCCACAATTATTCTTTTCTTGGATCTGTTTGTTCAAAGAGTCTATTAACAGATTATACCTTTCCTTCTCGTTATCTCGTTCTTTTTGTTTTTTTAGGATTAATAAGTATAAGGATATAATAACCAATGCCATGGAGACACATATTAATAGAATGATTCCCTCTATCAGTCTGTGATTTTGCAGTCGAAGAGTATTCTCGATGTCGCGCTGTGCCATAAATGCCCTCTGTGAATTGGCTGCTGAGCGGTCATAAGCGGCGTTAATAATAGAATCGTTATCCCGCATCGCTTGCCAAAGGGAATAATAGGCTGATTTATAATCCCCCTTATACTTCTCTATGGCATGTTTCCAATAGTGATAATGATAGTCATTCTTATAACCAGAAGACTCTAATTTGTTTAGAAGCGATGCCGAGTCTTCCTCTTTTCCTGCCACATATAGAAGATATGCGTAGGCGTAATACTGATAACCAAGTCTGAGAGACCCTCCATTGTTGAGCGAATTTGTCATAAGCTCGAATGAAAGGGAGTCTGTAGGGGTTGGCTTTGACAGAAGAAATACCGCATAATCTATTTGAACGGAGCGTTTCAACGACTCGTCAAGAGTGGTGTCTGACAACAACGAATTAAACGTCTCTTCCGCCTTGTCGAGTTTCCTTCTCATCACAAGGAGGGTCGCTTTTTGAGCCAATATTTTGTCAGACAAGTCCTTCCTCTCACATAACTTGAAACAGTCTAACGCCTTGTCAAAATATACTAAGGCCTGAGAGTAATCCATGGTGGCCATATAAGTAAAAGCGATACGGGAATACAATAATCCACAGAGTTTATTATCCTGAACTTTGTGAACCAAACTTGCGGCTTTATAAAAAGAAATGATAGCTTGATCAAATAACTTGGCGTTATATTGTTCAATGCCCAAGTACAGATAACTGTTAATCACCTCCTCGGCCGCTCCGTGTTTACTATAGTAATCGACCGCTGGCTGGACGACTCGGGTGTCTGCGGTGTCGATGTAGTTCTTGTCCAGGGCGATGGCGTGGAGCAGGGAGTACTTCGCCTTGACGGCCCTGCCGTGGAGGGCTGTCGTGTCGATTTGCCGGATGACCGCAAGGGCACTGTCCGGCCGGGAGTCGATGTAAGACTCGATGTCGGAAAGGCGGGATGTGATGTCCGCTCGGCCACAAGAAGCCAATAGGAATAAGGCTGCTACAGCAGCTAAGATTATGGTGTTCCTCATAGCGTTCATATTATGGCGAAGATAGCCGTTTTAATCATCTTTAACAAACTTTAAGTATCTTTACAAAAGAGATTTTGATGATGGGACATTTTGACGGATGCTCGTTCAAACCGGAATTACCGGATGGGATCGACTTGAGAAAAAGCCGAATCCTGCTCCATTGTTGTTGCGCTCCTTGCTCGACGGCCATTCTGGAGTGGATGGTCGAAGAGGGGCTCCGGCCTGGGGTGTTCTTCAGCAACTCGAACATCGTGCCTTATGAGGAATATTTGAAAAGGCGTGACGAGTTGGAGCGGTACGCAGTGTCGTTCGGGCTGGAAGTAGTTGATGATGAGTATGATCATGGGGCGTGGCTGGAGTATGTGCGGGGAAGGTTAGCCGGCCCTTCGACAAGCTCAGGGACCGGGGTGGCTGGGCTGGAGAGGGGGCCAAGATGCCTTGCTTGCTTTGAGTTCCGGTTGTTAAGGGCAGCCCGATATGCCGCGGACCATGGCTATGACATTCTAACCACGACTCTCGCTTCTTCCCGCTGGAAAGACCTCTCGCAGGTTGATGCCGCCGGACGTTTGGCCGTCGAAGGAACAAAGGTGGCCTGGTGGGGGCAGAATTGGCGCAAGGGTGGAATGCAAGAGCGCAGGAACTTTCTGATAAAGTCCTGCGCCCTGTACAACCAGACCTGGTGTGGTTGCGAGTTCAGCTCACATAGATAGCACTATTTGAACCACTCGGTGATGTGGTCTTTCGCCCAGAGATAATAGACAATGAGGCCAACCCAGCTGGTGGCCAACACCAATACGGAGCAGATGACCTTTCCGACGACGGAAATGGGCTTCTTGCAAATGTCGATTACCGCCAGGACGGCGAGTACAAGACCGACTAAGTAGATAATGGTTTTCATATCGATTCTGAATTATTTTCCACAAGATAGTGAAAACCTCAGAAAAAACGAACTATTAATCAATTTCTTCCGCAGGAATCTCCCAATCATCGGTGCGGAAAGGCACCACTGGCTGACCAAGAGTTGTCTTAAGATTTGTCTCCGAATGGTTGCAGAAGACGTATCTTACCGCCACAGGCTCTTTTACCTCATCTGACCATACTTCCACCTGGTTGTCCATCCAAAGGATCCTCGCTTTCGCCGGACGGAACTTCTTGTCAGCTCCGGCGATCTCAAATCCCTTGACGGAACGTACCACCTGACCCTGGTCGTCAAGCCAGTTAAAGCTTCGAGGATCGGACTGGTCGTTAGGCTCGCAAAGGTTGTTGAAGGAGATAACCGCCTTACCTTCTTTTATTTCCATGGATTTATAGGTAGGCGCTTCAGCGGGAACTCCTTCAATTCCATAATCCCTCGACAAGGCCAGCCAAGCCAGCCTCTCCCCGACAGAGAGCTTGTCAGGCTCGTGGATGAGGGAATATGTCCCGACATCAGTCGTGCTTGCCATGGCGCAGTTGGGAACCATCTTTGTCGCTTTGATCTGGTTCTCGACCAGAAGAGCCGAGCGGCGTTTCTCCGCTCCGCTGTAGCGGTAAGGAGCTATCTGAGTGATGTAGAACGGCATGTTCTCATTGCCCCAGGCCTCCCGCCACTGGCGGATCATCTCCGCCTGCATGTCGGCATATTCCTTATAATTTCCCCTGTTTGATTCGCCTTGGTACCAGATGAAGCCTTTGGCGGTGTAGTTGACGATAGGAACAACCATTCCGTTGTAAAGCACGGAGCATGGGAAGTAGTACTCGTCCCAGTTCTTTTTGGTGTATTCCTCGTCCACGCCGAGTTTGGCGTTGGATTCGGGCGACATCCATGCCTCGATGTTGGTTCCTCCCCAGTTGGTGGTTATCAGGCCGATAGGCACACCCAAGTACTGGTTGAGGCAACGCCCGAAATAGTAGCCGACAGCGCTGAAAGCGCCCACGGACTTCGGGTCAGACAAGAGCCACTCGCCTTTACAGTCGTCCCTAGGGGTGTCTGTCGAGTCCCTCGCGACCGTGAATAGCCGTATGTCGGGATAGAGGCGCGCCTGTCGCATGGTCTCCGTGGCATGGAGGCACGGCTGGCCGAGGAAGCCTTGGACCGGCATCTCCATGTTCGACTGGCCGGAGCAGATCCAAACCTCTCCGAGAAGGATGTTCTCCAAATGCGTTTTCTTTCCGTCAGAGAAGGTGATGGAATAAGGTCCTCCGGCGCCGGTGGTGACCACCTTGACAAGCCATTTGCCATCGGCATCAGTGCGGACACGGTAACGCTTCCGGTTCCATGATGTCTTGATTTTGACCACCTTCCGAGGCTTGGCCCAGCCCCAAAGGTTGACTTGGGAGTCTCTTTGCAGGACCATATTGTCTCCTAAGACGGCCGGCAGCTTGACTTCTGCCCTGGAAAGGGTGACCGCTCCGAGCAGGACGGCTATTAATAAAAGGACTTTTCTCATCATTCCTCAACTTTGATGTTGTCGCAATTCTTGAATATGAAACGCTCCTCGGGGGTTCCGTTGGCCGGGTAGTCCGCATCCGAGAACTCTATCTTATTGCCTTTGAATGTGAAGCCATCCACGCAATAAAGATTGACAATCCTGTTGTCGAAGCCTCGGAAGACGTTATTCTCGACCAGGATGTTCTTGTGGTAGCGGGAGTGTTCCCTGTCAGGAATCCCGCTTCCGACAGCGATCACGGCGCTACCCCAAGTGGCTGAGCCGTACATGCAGTTGTCGAAAACATTGTCCCGGATCACGACATCACGGACTCCGGACTGCTCGTACCAATAACGGCCGTCACCCTCGAACAAGATAGCGGTTCCTGGCGAATGGAAGGTGTTCTTCTCGATGATGACCTTTCCTCTGGATCCGATCAGAAGTCCGCGAGCGCGGTTATTGCCGATGTAGCACCCGCTGATCAGCACATCCGGATACTCATCGTCCTCCGCAACCACATCGCCCTCCTTGACTTCACTCGGAAGCGGCTCAGTGAAAGTGACTTCCGCATATTCAGAATTAAGATAATCCACGGTTTTGACCACCTTTCGGTCTCTCGCCTCCATAATCTGGCTATCAACAATCTCGAGGGTCATGCCGGGTTTGATGAAGTGGACGCCGTACTGGCCGGAGTTCTTCCAGCGCAGAAGCAGCCTGTCTGGCGACAGGACTTTCTCCACGGCCATGTACCAGCCATGGACATTGGTGGCGTCGTCTTTCTGGCCTTTGAACACACAGTCGATCATGCGGATGTATCCCTTGCAATTGACAAAGTGGGTGGCATCGGCGGAGATGCTGATGACCCGGTCGGAGCCGGGAGTGGGTTCAACATCCATTCTGAGAAGCTCTATGTCCTTGGAACTCTGGGCGATAACCCCCATTCCACAGCAATTGTAGAGTTTGACATCCGTAAGGTTGAAACCGTCGCAATCCAAGAGTGTGAACGCGGGATTATTCCTTGACGAGGCACCGAATGCCAACACATTCCCGACCGTCCCGTCACCATAGTCTTCCCTATAGAAACGATACCTTTTGGGGCCGACTTCAACGGCTTGGGAAGACTCGGTCCAAATCCAGTAATCGTGGACATGGTAGGCGACTTCCTTGCGGTCCTTGTCAAATTCCAGAAGGCTGGAATAGGGATAGATCTCCTTATCCTCGTCCCGGAACTGGAGATTGCCTTCCCGGAAGATAATGTCGTAATATTCAGGGAATTGAACCTCAAAGAAGCCTTTCCCTACAGCGGTTATAACTCCTTCCGACACGAACGGCCTTGTGAAATCAATCGTGAGATCTTTGATGGTGATGTTCGCGCAACCCTCAAGGTTGAACGGGGAAATGTGGCCTGAGAACAGCAATTCTGTGCCATTCCCTTCGACCGTGAAATCTTTCATCCCCTTCATCTGGAAGGCAATCCTTTTCATTGAGGGATCGTTATTGCTGATGTACTGGTACTCTTCGTAGGCTTTGGCGGGCTTTACCCGTACGATTCCACCGGGGAGAACCAGTTTTGAAGCCTTCTTCCGGACGCAATCGTCAAGAGCTGCCCTGATGGCCGGCATGGCGTCCGTTTCTGAGGAGGAGTCCATATAGTCTTTAAGGAATATGGCTGAGCCTCCGGAGGAACATCCCGAAAGAAGAACCGCGGCAAAGAACACGAAAAGAGGCTGACGAATCAGCCTCTTTACGTTCTCGATAACACCCCTATTTGCCCTTGAAGGGGTTCTGGTCTGCGGAAGTGATCGCATTGTTGTAGGACATTTCATCCTGAGGAATCTGGAAGAACCAACGATAGTCGTTGGAAGGAAGAGTTCCCATTGGAGCGGCATCGGCGGGATTGTATCCGTCAAACTGATCCACACCCCAAGAATAATGCTCAGCCGGATTGGCCGCCGTGGCCACTTTACGGACCAGGTCTTTCTGGAGACGGACGAGGTCATACTGGCCTGTCACACCCTCTCCAAGAAGTTCCTTGCGGCGCTCCTTGTAGATTTCCTCAAGCAATTCAGCCTTGTTCGTGGTGGTCGTCAATTTGGCCCCGCGGGACTGCTGGAGACGATTGAGGAGGGAGATAGCCTCACCTGAGTCGCCCAAATTGGCCTTGGCCTCCGCCATGATGAGCAACATCTCCGTACCACGCATCAGGCAGTAGTCAGGACGTGTGCTCAGAGCGGCGTCACCGTAATGCTTAAACTTGTTGTAGGCCCACTTGGTGTTGTAGTTCTGGTCCGCGTTGGCGGTACGGCGCCAGAACATGACGGCCTTTTCCTCCGCCTCAGTCACAGTCGCCTGATCGTAAGGGACCCTTGTTCCACGCCAGTCACCGTCGTCGAAGAGAGCGACATAAGCAGGTGTGGTGAAGAGGTTGAAGAAGCGGTAGATACCGGTCTGGCCCTCTCCATAAGTCTCAGGATCCTGATTGTACCAGAAGTTGAAGCAGGTGTCTCCACCATGGTTGTTCTCATCGGTGGCGCTCATGGCCCAGACAACCTCGGGAATATTGTTCTGGATGCAGTCGTCGAAACCGCTGTACCACTGCTCCTTGGTCATCAGGGTGCTATGAGTGTCATAGACAGCCTTGGCGCAGTTGTAGGACTCCTGCCAGTTGTTCATGACCTGATAGACACGGGCCATCCAGCCGTTGATGACATCGACATTGATCCTCCAAATCTCGTCGCGGTTGTAACCTGCGAGATCCTTCTTGGCGTCCGTGAAGTCAGCGACAATCTGATCATAAACCTGTTGGACAGTGGAGAATCCCATGTCAACCGGATCAGACGGATGCAGACGGAGAATTACACCCCTCTTGCTCTGTGCGATCATGTAGGTCTGCTGATAGGTCTGGATGAGGTGGAAATAGGCGAGGGCGCGCATTGCCTTTGCCTGGCCTTCAATCACAGCTCTTTCACTGTCAGAACCATCGGCGTCCGGAAGGGCATCGATGATGATGTTGCACTGATTGATGAGTTTGTAGCAATATGTCCACATGACCTTGGCGCCATCACCATCGGTCCTTGTGAAACTATTGGCGAACTGGTATGCGGACACCTGGTAGCCTCCCATGTTGGTGTGGCTCATGATGTCCTCTCCGCGCTCATCCCAGAAAAGCTGGAGTCCGTAAAGACCTCCAAACAGACGGTCGTTACCTCCTGATGAGTTGAAGAACATCTGGTTATAAGCGGAAATAAGACTCATCTGGAGTTGTGCGGTGGAAGATAAGGCGGATGCGTCGGAAACCTGGTCGGACGGGGCCGTAGTCAGGAAATCATCACAGCTGGTCATGCAGAATGAGGCGATGAGCAACGCACCTGATAATATAGCTATTCTTGTTTTCATGTCTTTGGATTTTAACAGGTTAAAGCGTAATCTGAATACCACCCATGTAGATACGACGACCTCCCTGGACACCGTTGTCGGTCTCGGAGTTGCCGTTATAGTTGTTACCAGACAATCCAGTCTCAGGATCGGAATAACGCTTGGCCGCAGGTCCGAAGGTAAGGAGGTTGTCTCCGGAGAAGTAGAGTCTCACCTTGTCTATGCCAACCCTCCTGGTGAAATTGGCGGGAAGGGTGTATCCGAAAGTGAGGTTCCTTAGACGAACAAAGTCGTTCTTGAAGACAATGCGGTCGCAATAACCGTTGTATGTAGTGAACTTGGTTCCTGTCAGACGAGGGAAGGTGGCGTTGTCGCCAGGCTTGCGCCAACGATCCGCGATAAGGTCGGTGAGCGGAGAGGTCTGATAACGCACGCGGGTTCTCTCATAGTACTGATAATCATACATGTAGGAACCGAGTGAGTAATAGAACATGAACGAGAGGTCAAACCCTCCGAGAACGAAGGAGTTGGTCAAAGCACCATAGACCTTAGGAAGGGCGGATCCGATCTTCTCATAGTCATCGTTATTGACCTCGTTGAATGTGTTGACGATTGAGCCGTCTTTCTTTATGAGGCGGATGAGACCGGTCTGAGGATCGATTCCATCGGTCCTAGGAGCGTAGAAGTCATACAAAGAATTGCCTTCGGCCATGTAGTACTTCGAGATGGTGTTGGACCACATGAACGGCTCACTAGGCAGGGAGACAATCTCGTTCTTCAGCGTTGAGAGGTTTGCGTCAATCTTCCAGAGGAAGTTCTGGGTGTGGATGGCGTTCGCGCTGACAGTGAACTCGAAACCGCTGTTGCGGAGGGTTCCGATGTTGGTGTTCATACCACCGACAGAACCGGACTGCGCGGAAATAGGCAGATCCTTGTAGAAGAGCAGACCGTCAGATGTACGGCTGTAGTATTCAATCGTTCCGGAGATGTTCTTGAAGATCGTGAAGTCGGTACCGACGTTGAACTGCTTGTTCTTCTCCCACTGGAGCTCAGGGTTCGAGAGAGCGGAAGGACGCAGACCGGAGATCGTGTACATGTTATCGTTCTCGTAAAGACCCTGATAACCGTAGAGAATCTCGGATCCCGGCCTACCATTGCTCTGACGCACAATCAGTTTGTCATTACCGGTCGTACCGTAGCTGGAGCGGATGACCATGTTGTCAAGCCAACTGATGTTCTTCATGAACTCCTCGTTTGTGAGCCTCCAAGAAGCACCGACTGAGAAGAAGTTACCCCAGCGGTTGTCCGGGTGGAACCTGGAGGAACCATCACGACGGAAGGACGCGGAGAGATAGTACTTGTTGGCGAAGTTGTAATCGACCTTTCCGAGGAAGGAGAGGAGGGCATACTTGTCGCGAGCAGAACCAGCCTCCCACTCACGAGAGGTGTTATTCAACTCATACTGATTGATTTGCATGATACCGGCACCGTAGGCCCATCCGGAATTGTCCGAATAGCTGTAGGCCTCCTGGCCAGCCATGAGATCGAGCCTGTGGTCGCCCCACTGGTGACCCCAGTTGAGAATGTTGTTCCATGTGAGGGACATCAACTGATCCCAAGAGCGCTGGGCGTCACCACCTCCGTCAGAGACCGTGAGTCCGTAAGGGGCTTTCTGACCAGAGCCGTGAACGGCGGAGCCATAGTAGTAAGCCATTGAGAGGTTGGTGTCGAGGTTGACACTTGAGCGGAACTTGATGTCGTAAGGAAGTGTCAGCTCAGCGAAATAACGGGCAGTGATGCTATGGCCGTCAGAGCTGTTGAAATATTCGTCATTATCATTGTTCCAATAGTCTCCAAGGCCGTTGACGGGGTGAATACCGAAGAAACCGGTGAAGTTGGTTCCGTAGTCATACATCCTCTTTCCGGTCTTCTCGGAATAGACCCAGTCGGTGTTGTCCCTGTTGCGCAGCCAAGGTGACTGGAGAGTCGAATAGTAGATGTGAGCGCGGTTTGAACCGGTGAAATTCTGCCTCCAATAGGAATATGAGACGCTTCCACCGAGCTGGAGCCAATTGTTGATCTGGCTGCTGACGTTGGCCCTGAAAGAGTAACGTTTGTAGTACTGGTTCAGCATGTAACCACCGTCATCGATGAAACCGGTTGACACGAAGTAGTTGGTCTTCCCGCTGTCGGAAGCTCCACTCACGTCAATGCCATAGTCCTGGCGAAGCTTGCGTGAGAAAATGGCACCATAGACATCCCAATCGGAAGGATCCCAGGCATACTGGAGGTTCGGGTTGATGGTGGGATTGCCGTTGCCATCATGGAGAACCCACTGATTGTCAGGGATTCCATTCTTGAACGGGGAGACATAATCGCTTGTTCCTGAAGAGGTTACCACCTTACGAAGCTTAAGACCGACGATCTGTGCGGAGGCAAGGTCACCCGCTGTCTTGGCATCGTTTCCTTCAAGATAATAGTGATCATTGAAATAAGCTTCCCAGTTGAGGAGGAGGGTCTCCTTAGGGTCAGCCATTGTCTTCGGGTTGGGAACCGAACTGTCGGAAGTACCCCAGGCGGCTCGGAAATTCACCTTGGGTTTACCAACCGAAGAACCCTTCTTAGTGGTGATGATGACAACACCATTAGCGGCCCTGGAACCGTAAAGGGAGGATGCCGCGGCATCCTTCAAAACGGTCAGGCTCTCGATGTCGGAAGGGTTGATCGAGTTCAGGCCTCCGTCATAAGGCATACCGTCAACGACATATAGAGGATCTGATTTTCCGGACATGGAGGAGACTCCACGAATCTGGATCCTGGCCTCGGAACCAGGGTTAGCCGCGAAGTTGGAAACCTGCACACCAGCTGACAGACCTTGCAAGGCGGAAGAGAAACCTTCTCCGTTGAGTTTGTCGAGCTGATCGGACTTCACAACGGAAGCGGATCCTGAGAAGGAGGCTTTCTTTGTCGTACCATACGCCACGACGATGGTCTCATCCAAAGTCTCGTTATCCTCAGTGAGGGTAACTACCATGCCATTCTCAGCCTTTACAAGCAGTGATTTGTAACCAAGACACGTGACTTCAAAAGAAGCTCCCTCAGGAACATTCCTGACCGAGAAAGAGCCATCCGAAGCTGTAATGCTTCCATTGGTCGTGCCTTGTACAACAACACCAGCACCAATGATGCCGGCGCCAGAAGCGTCACGGACGAATCCGGAGATTGTCCTCTGGGCCCATGCGGCTGGAGACAGCATGAAAACTGCCGCCAGCAAGGCGAGCGTTTTGATTAAAGAATGCCTTTTCATCTTAAAGATAGATTGGTTAATAAGTTTCGCGTTTTTATTCAAATCTGCGCATTTTGAGACAAATATACAGTATTTTTGAAAAAACGCAAATTAATTAACTCAATCTGATCCTATCCCAAAAGGCCTATGATGAAAATCACCGCTATGGTGACTGGAGCTATGTACTTGATAAGGAAATAGACAACAGGAAATATCTTCCCTGTGCCTCTTAATTTTCCATTGTTGGTCAACTCGTCTTTCACAGCGGATTTGTCCATCCTCCAGCCGACAAAGATGCTGAAAAGCAGTGCTCCAATCGTCATCAGGAAGTTAGACGCAAGCCTGTCGCAGAAGTTGAATATGGTGTTGCCGAACAACTTGACCCCGGAAAGGACTCCGAACGAGAGGGAACAAAGTACGCCGACCACCAAAGTGATCAAAAACAAGAGGATTGTGGCTTTATGGCGAGTGAGTTTCTTTTCCTCAACTAAGTAAGCCACACCTACTTCCATCATCGAAATAGAAGAGGACAGGGCAGCGACCAAGATGGTCAGGAAGAAGAGGATGGAGACCGCGGCGCTGATCACTTGGCCACCTGAACCCATCTTCGCGAATATGAAAGGAAGGGTCTCGAAAACAAGGCCGGGGCCGGAACTCGGAGCTATTCCAGCCGCAAACACAGCAGGCATCACGGCAAATCCAGCCAATATGGCGAACAACAAGTCGAAAAAGGCCGTACCCGAAGCGGAAGCGATGATATTCTCATCTTTTCTGACATAAGAAGCGTAGGTCAACATGGTGCCGACGCCGAGCGATAGGGAGAAGAAACTCTGGCCTAGCGCGGCGGCATAGGCTCCCGGTGTCAATTTGGAGAAATCCGGCTTGACAAGGTACCGGACCCCCTCGCCCGCTCCTGGCAATGTCATTGAATACACCGCTATTATGACAATCAACACGAACAGTACCGGGATGGAGATTTTGCTGAACTTTTCAATCCCCTTATTGACTCCAAGGTACACTATCAAAGCGGTCAACGAAAGGAAAACCATCGTGCAGACAAGTGGCCACCATGTTGAAGATGAGAAGGTTCCGAACATGGCCGTGACAGCCTCGGCGTTCTCTTGGCTGAACTGTAAAGCGACAGCCTTGCACAAGTAGGCGAAAGACCAGCCGCCAACAACGCTGTAATATGAGAGGATTATAAGCGGGGATATGACGGTAAGAAGCCCGAGCCATTTCCAAGCCGAGCCTGGGGCAAGGGTGTTCATCGCCCCGAATGTGCCCTGATGGGTCCTGCGGCCAATTATTGTCTCCGATAACAGGATAGGCATCGATAGCAGGAAACAACAGAAGATATAGACCAGGATGAAGGCCGCCCCGCCATATTCACCGACGATAAAGGGAAACCTCCAAATATTACCAAGGCCAATGGCTGACCCGGCCATGGCCATTATCACCGTCGCGCGGCTTCCAAAACTCTCCCTGCCCGTCATAACACAAAATTAGAAATGAATATGATCATGACAACTATCGGAGCGACATAGCGGACAAGGAAATAGAACACTCCGAAAACCTTATTGTTGATTGTCCCGCCGTTTGTGAGTTCATCCCTTATCTCCTTCTTGTCCATTTTCCACCCCACGAAGAGCACTACCAGCATGACACCGACAGTCAGCATGAAATTGGATGAGAACGCGTCCACTTTGCCGAAGGCTTCCATGGAGAACACGCTCGCAAGGCCGAGAACCCACGCAAGCAGGAAAACGAGCAGGCAGGCCACGCTTCTTTTGATTCCCTTCTCCTCAACAAGGTAAGCGACACCAACCTCTATCAGGGATATACTTGAAGTCATGGCGGCGACAACCACCGAGAAGAAGAACAGTACAGCGATAATAGTCGCGAGCAGAGGCGAAGACGAAGCTCCCATCCCGGTAAACACATGAGGTAGGGTCTGATAGACCAAACCAGGGCCGCTGCTCGGAGCTATTCCCGCGGAGAACACCGCCGGCATGATGGCGAATCCGGCAAGAATAGAGAACAGCAAAGCTGCCAGTACCGTACCGGCTCCGGAAGCCACAAGGTTCTCGTCCTTATGGACATACGATGAATATGTAAGGACAATACCCATTCCGAGGGACATCGAGTAGAAACTCTGTCCAAGCGCGAAAGCGAAGGTCCTTCCTGTAATCTTCGAGAAATCCGGTTTGATGAGATAATCTATTCCCTTGTCCGCTCCAGGCATGTTCACGGAATATATCATGATGAGGACAATCAGGACAAAAAGGAGCGGTATTGAGATCTTGTTGAACTTCTCAATACCTGCTTTTACCCCAAAAGCGACAATTCCGCAAGAGAGAGCGAGAAAAATGGTGTTGAAAAGCAGCGGAACCCATCCCGTGGGACGGAAGTCGCCGAAATTCAATGAGAAAGACTTGAAAAAGTACTCTATCGACCAACCTCCCACAATGCTGTAGTAAGAGACTATGATCATTGGAGTGACGACACTCAGGTAACCCAACACCTTCCAACCGCTGCCGGGTGCGAGTTTTTTCATCGCACCGATAGCATTGGCGCTGGTGCGCCGCCCGATCACTGCCTCAGACAGGAATATCGGGAAGGAAAGCAGGAAAGAGCATAGGATAAAAACCAGAATGAAGGCCGCTCCGCCATATTCCCCGACCATGTAAGGGAAACGCCAAATGTTACCCAGCCCGATAGCCGAGCCGGCCATCGCCATGATCACAGCCGCCCTGCTGCCAAAGTTCTCTCTATTTGTCGCCATTTGTTATATTCGTTTATCAGATTCTTCGCTACGCTCAGAATGACACTCTTGTGTAAATCGTGAATTCGTAGCCGTAGCCGGTCTCGGGGTCAATCGCTACGGGGGTGGTGGATTCAACTTTCCAGATGGCCGGATCTATCACAGGAAAAAAGGTGTCCGCAACCTCAATCGTTGTGTGGACATGGGTGATGTAGAGCTTGTCCGCTGTTGGCAGAGCCTGACGGTAGGTCTCCCCTCCACCCATCACAAACACCTTATCCGGTTCCTTGGAGCCCAAGTACTTGTAAGCCTCCTCAAGGCTTCCGACCTCTACTACTCCCTCCGGCTTGTCCGGCCAGGGGAAAATAGATATCACCACATTCTCCCGCTTTGGAAGTGGCTTACCTCCAATGGATTGGAACGTCATCCACCCCATCACCACGGGACTTCCGGTGGTAGTTTGGCGGAAATATTTCATGTCTTCGGCGATGTGCCACAAAAGAGCGTTTGACTTTCCGATGGCCCGGTTATCGGCGATCGCCACTATTATGCATTTTTCCATATTTCATAATTACATTAGACCGCGACTGGAGCCTTGATTGCTGGCCAGGGGTCATAACCTTCGAGGGTAAAGTCCTCATAAACAAAATCATAGATACTCTTGACTTCCGGGTTCAGAATCATTCTCGGCAACGGGCGAGGCTCCCTTGAGAGCTGCTCCCGGACCTGGTCAAAATGATTGAGATAGATGTGGGTGTCACCTGTGGTGTGGATAAAGTCTCCTGGCTTAAGGCCGCAGGTTTGAGCTATCATCATCGTCATAAGGGCATAGGAAGCGATGTTGAAAGGCACCCCGAGGAAAGTGTCGGCACTGCGCTGGTAAAGCTGGCAAGACAGTTTCCCTTCAGCCACGTAGAACTGGAACAAGCAATGACAAGGGGGAAGAGCCATCTTGTCCACCTCTCCAGGATTCCATGCGGAAACAAGTATCCTGCGGGAATCCGGATTGTTTTTGATGGTCTGGACAACCTGAGTCAACTGGTCGATCGACCTTCCGTCAGGAGCTGGCCATGAGCGCCATTGGTGGCCATACACCGGCCCCAGGTCACCATTCTCATCAGCCCACTCGTCCCATATAGAGACACCATGATCCTTGAGATACTTGATGTTGGTATCACCTGAGATGAACCACAACAACTCGTAGATTATAGACTTGAGATGGACTTTCTTGGTTGTCAAAAGCGGAAAGCCTTCCGACAAGTCAAACCTCATCTGGTGGCCGAAAACAGACTTAGTCCCCACACCGGTGCGGTCTTTCTTAACCACACCTTCGTCCATGATCCTTCTCAACAAGTCAAGATATTGCCTCATACCACGGAGAATTGCCAGATTATAGCCTCCTCAAACTGATTCTCGGGACGAAGGACCGTTGAAGGATAGTCGGGTTTATTAGGAGAATCGGGGCAGTGCTGGCACTCGATCGCGACTCCCTCGTAATCGAAATATGACCTTCCGCATTTACCGGCAGGACATCCGGCGAGCCAGTTGCCTGTGTAGATCTGCACGGCAGGCTGAGTTGTCAGAACCTCCAGCATCCGGCCGCTTTGAGGGGAATACAACTTCGCCGCAGACTGGAGCTGGCCAGGCTCGTAACCATTTATCATCCAACAATTATCGTAGCCTTTGCCATACTTCAAGGCAGGGAAATCCTCCTTGATCTCAGCTCCGATCGCCTTGAACTCCTGGAAGTCCATCGGTGTTCCCGCCACGGGATCTGGCTCTCCAACAGGAATGAGGGTCTCATCGGTAGGCAGATAGACCGAAGCGTTCAGCTTCAGCTCATGAGCGAGTATGTCTCCATTGCCTTCTCCGTTGAGGTTGAAATAGGCATGGTTGGTAAGATTGACCACTGTCGCCTTGTCTGACCTCGCGGTGAAATAGAGCTTGAGCGCGTTATCCTCGCCCCACTCATAACGGGCGACGACCTTGAGATTGCCGGGATAGCCGGCCTCTCCGTCCTCCGAGAAATACATGAACTCCACGCCATCATTAGCTATCCTGCTGTCCCACACTTGGTTCTGGAAACCGGCAGGGCCTCCGTGGAGATGGTTGGGACCATTGTTGACAGGCAGGGTGTACTCCGCTCCGTCAAGTGTGAACTTTCCTTTGGCGATCCTGTTGGCGTACCTTCCGGGACATTTGCCGGCACAAGGACCGTCAGCGAAATAGCTAGCGGCCTCGGGATACCCCAAAACGACATCCGCGAGCTTGCCATCCTTGTCAGGCACGGCGATCCCGACAATTCCGGCTCCGACACTTGAGAGCCTCACAAACGCTCCGCTCTCATTCTGAAGGGTGTAAAGGAATATCTCCTTACCGTCGGGGCCATTGCCCCATAATTCTTTTGTGATCTTCATATCGGTTTGATTTCAAATATTCTCAAGATAAGCCAGAACCCTCTCGACCGGAGCGTCCTTAATCAACACAACTTTATCTTTATCAAGGACATACATGGACGGGATAGCCCTGACATTGTATGTCAAATCCTGGCGTATAGTGTAGTCCTGGTCGAAGCCATTTATCCAACTTTTCGGATATTCTGACGCATACGCCCGCCATTTGTCTATCTCAAGATCGATGTACAAGTTGACCACCGCGAGCCTCCCGGACGAAATCAAGGACTTCGCACTCTGGCTCAAAGTCAACCGCTCAATAACATCCTCGCAAGCGGGACAGCCAGGGTTGGAAAAAAACAAGAGAACCAGATCAGAATCAATTGAATATAAGGTTCTTCTCTTGCCTCCAAGGGTTGTGAAACGGATGTCCGCGGCGGGGGTCCCGACCTGATTAAGAGCGCACATTTCCGCCTCTCTGGAATACGCCGGCTTAAGATCCTCAGAAACCAAGTCTGACGAGACCAGGCCAAGGGCATAAGGCCGGTACAGGTCTTCGTCCCTTACCGGAGAGTTGGGGTCGTAAAGGTACTTCGGGACCATTTCCTGAAAAAATCCGAACACATCCGAAGAGGGATTAGCTTTCTGGAAGTCGTTGATTTTACGGAAGAACGCCCCGACGGATTTGGTCGCCTCAACCCTGGGACAGAAATTCTCGAGTATCGTGACATAGCGGCCAAGGGCCGATTCCACATCGTCTTTCGGAACCCCGTTCACGACCGAAGTGTCGCCAGGATACTCTTTATCCAAAAAGGCATCCCAGAAATGGTTGGCGATATAGACATATTTCTCCGTATCGCCGGACAACATGGATGGAGCCTTGGGCATCTCAGGAAAACTCCTGACAAACTTTGTCTCCTCCGTCCCTGCTTGAGACCGTCCTCCCTTCCCGCCACAACCGGCAAGAAGGACGACAGCGATAAGGAAAATATGTGGAAACACACGCATTCCGGCAAACGAATATTCCTACAAATTTACTTAAAACTTATCATTATTCTGTATCTTAGTGCCATAAATGAAAAGGTTCGCTATTATCTTTTTTTCGTTGATCTTATCCTGCGGGATTCTCCGGGCACAGTTCTCTTTGACTGGCAGTGACCCAGGGAGAGTCCGTTGGCAAAAGATGGACACTCCGGATTTCAGGATCATATTCCCGGAAGGAGAGGATTCCCTCGCGCGGGTCTATGGCTCTTGGCTTGAAAAAGCCAAGGTCGCGACAAGCTGGTCTTCGGGAATGGAAATAGGTGAGTATCATAGGGGTAAGCTTCCTGTCATCCTTCATAGCTTCTACCCCCTGTCCAACGCCTCCGTGGCTTGGGCCCCTAAAAGGATGGACATCTACACCGTCCTGGATCCATATTCTCCGACTCCGGTACCCTGGGAAAAACTTCTCGCTTTTCACGAAGGACGACACGCCTCCCAGATGCAAGCCGGGGAGGGTGGGCGCAACAAGGTGCTGAGCTACCTGACCGGAGAGCTTTTCGCCGGTGCCGCGGCGGGAATATATGCCGGCCCCACATTGCTTGAAGGCGATGCCGTTGTCACCGAGACAGCTCTCACGGAGTCTGGACGGGGACGGCAGGCCTCTTTCCTCCAGTACATGGTTCCGGCATTTGACTCCGGAGATTGGCGGGACTATTGGAAATGGTCTCTTGGCTCAAATAAGTTCTATACCCCCGACCATTACCGGACCGGTTACATGCTAGTTTCCGGCATGAGGGTGTTTTACAATGACCCGCTTTTCACTAGCGAGTATTTTTCAAGAGTCAGGAAAGGCGGCCTTTTCCTGTTGAAGAAAACTGTCAAGAACGCCAGCGGGATGAATATCCGCAAGTCATTCAAAGTGATAGAGGAGCGTTATCACGACATTTGGACCCAAGAAGCCGAAGCAAGACGGCCTTTCATGCCATCTGAACAGGTTTCCGTCACCCCCTGGAGACATGTGTCCTATTCGGGAACCGTCATTGATTCTGAAGGGTTTCTTTGGTCTCAAAAAGCAGGAATGACAGTGACCGGAGCCTTGGTCCGGACATCTCCCGACGGGAAGGAGATCCGCGCCAGATCCTTCGCCACCTACACAAGCCCCTTGGCCTACGACCCTACTGGCGGCAGGATTTACTGGTCGGAGTCTATAAAGGATCCAAGATGGACTCTCGGAGGCTCGGCAAGAATCCGCTACATCGAGACCTCAACACCGTCCAAAATCCATAACCTGACTTTGAACGGAAAGTATTACAACCCAGCACCTTCCCCAGATGGAGCCCTTGTCTCCGCCACTGAATATCCTGCCACCGGAGGATCCCGGATAGTAGTGCTTAAAGCTTCCGATGGGGAGGTGGTCAAAATTATAGAAGCACCTGATTCACTGCAATTTACAGAATCTGTTTGGGTGGATGGCCGTCTCTTTGCCGCCGGTCTCTCGGATCATGGGATGGGAATATATGCCCTAGAACCTCTAAGAACCATTTTAGGCCCGCAGCCAGTCGAACTCTCAACCTTAAGACCCTATCCATTGAAACCGGCTCTGACCTTTGTATGCGACCGGACGGGAGTGGGCGAGATGTATCTTTTGGAGCCTGCCTCTGGAACCCTGACGCAGGTGACTTCGACACGATATGGTATTTCGTCACCGGCCTTCAACGCCAAGGCTGACACTCTTTTCTATAGCGCCCTGGCCCCTTCGGACAAACCGGAAGCCTACAGACAGGGATTGATGCTTTACGCTACCCCTGCCAAAGACCTGCCGTACAAGGAAGTGTCTTTCAACGACATACACAAATATCCTGTTGCGGAAGCGCTCTCAGCCCAAGAAAAAGCCCTTGCCGGCGCTGAAGGGTGGAAGACAAAGGAGTATTCAGAAACAACTTTTTCAGAGCCAAGGATATACAGGAAATTAACCCCGACTTTCCATTCGTGGGCTCCAATATATTTCAGTTACGACAACATCAGCAAACTTTCCGCCGACGATTACTACAACACCGCATCTCTCGGTGCCACCGCTTTGTTCCAGAACCTGATCGGAGACGGCTACGGCTCCTTGGGATACGGATTCCATAGAGATCCCGACACAAGAGACAGCTGGAGACATTCCGCTCATCTGAAATACTTGTACACGGGACTTTACCCAATCTTTGAGTTTTCGGCTGACATCGGTGATCGTTCAGCGGTAAATATCTGCCGGGTTCAACAAACGAATGAGGCTAAAAAACAGGTCGCTGTGTTTTCTTCCGGACAGCCGAACGGGAAACCATACATCAGCAGCACCTTAAGGGTGTATATTCCTTTCAGTTTCAGTTCAGGAGGCCTTTCGAGGGGGCTGGTCCCACAAGTGAAAATGAGGCTGACCAACGACATTTACAACGACAAGATCAGCCTCCAGACAGTTAAGGAACAAGGCACCAAGCCTGAAGAGACAGGGATTCTAGGAAACGACCACTCTTCTTCATTATGGTCGCTGGACATGGCGGTAAGAGGCTATGTCATGAGGGAAAAGGCTCTGTCACAGATATTTCCAAGGCTAGGAATAGGAGCCGAGATAGGGTTTAGGACCCGTCCTGGGCACACCGGCGCCTTCTCAAACACGGCTTACCTGTACTCCTACGGCTATTTGCCAGGCATCCTTCAGAATCAGGGACTGAAGATCACCGCCACAATGGGTAAGGACATTGGTGGAGGAACATACAGCTATCCTGAAACGTCTGTCTCCTTTGTGCCGAGAGGTTTTTCAGAAACCAACCTCGGCAGCGTCCTAAACTCCTGTTCTCCAGAAAAATATAAATTGACGTTCGACTACGCCATTCCGCTATTGAACCTGGACTGGTCCGGACTCTGCCCGCTAGTCTATGTGAAGAACGTCAACATCACGCCATTTTTCGATTATTCATTCCTTAAGTTCAACTATTACAGCGATTTCCACATCAACAAAAATAACGTTCAAAAGGAAAACCTGACAAGTGTGGGATTGGATCTGACCTTCACTTTCGGAAACATCCTTTGGCTTCCATTCGATTCACAATTCGGTGTCCGTTACGCGAGGAATTCCTGGAACGGGATAGAGAATCTCAATGTTAAAGGCCTTGGAAAAGACTACTTTAATCTGATATTCGATGTTTCATTCTGATTTTTTTATATCTTCGCGTAAATAGTAGAATCTTTTACTAATTTTCAATATGGAAAAAAACAAGTCCGTCCCCGCCTTCTGGGGAAAAGAGGATTGGCAAGCCGTGTGGCTAGGATTCATCGTGATCATCATAGCCTGCATTGCTGTCCTTACCAAAGCCTTTGATTTCTCGGCAGTTAAGTTCTCCACTTGGGCCGTTGGCGAAGCCGCCGCGACCAAGGCCGTTCCGCTCGGTGAGCAACTGGGCGCATGGGAGTTCTGGCGCAAGCTGATCGTCACGGTCGTGGTGCTCTGTGCGCTGTTCACCCTCGGTGTCAAACTTCAAGGCGAAAGTGTCAAGAAGTACATCCCGGCCTTCCTCGGCCTGTTCGTCATCGCCCTTGTGGTGCGTTTCGTCAGCGCCGAGTTCACTCTCAACCGTTATCTTGAATGGGCCTTCTGGGCTCTCTTGATCGGCCTTCTCATCTCCAACACTGTTGGTGTTCCGGACTGGCTCAAACCAGCCATAAAGACAGAGTTCTACATTAAGACCGGACTTGTCATTATGGGTTTCTCCGTCTTGTTCTCCAACATCGCTAAGTTCGGACTCTACGGCCTTGGAATCGCATGGATCGTTACCCCGATCGTGATCATATTCATGTGGTGGCTCGGAACAAAGGTCCTGAAGATTGACAATAAGCCTTTGGTAATCACCTTGGCATCAGCGACTTCCGTCTGCGGTACATCCGCCGCCATAGCGACTGGCGCCGCCTCGGGAGCAAAGAAGGACGACCTTTCTATCGCCATCTCTATCTCCATCATATTCACCATCCTCATGATGGTCTTCGAGCCGATGATCATCAAGGCTGTGGGTATGAGCCAGCTGATGGGTGGCGCGCTGATCGGCGGAACGGTCGATTCGACAGGTGCCGTTGTTCTCGCAGGTAACGCCCTCGGACCGGAGGCTGAACAGGCCGCCGTCCTCGTGAAGAGCATCCAGAACATCCTTATCGGCTTCATCGCCTTCTTCGTGGCCGTGTTCTTCGCCACGAGGGTCGAGAAGACCTCTGAGAAGAAAGTAGGTGCCGGAGAGATCTGGAAGCGCTTCCCGAAGTTCATCATCGGTTTCTTCGTGGCTTCTCTCGTGGCCTCGTTCCTGATCCAGCCTATCTTCGGCGGAGACCAAGTCAGCGCCATCAACAAGGTTCTGGACCAGTACAAGAACTGGGCTTTCGTCCTCGCGTTCACCAGCATCGGTCTTGACACCAATTTCAAGGAGCTGGCTAAGAACATGCAAGGCGGAAAGGTGCTCTGGCTTTACATCATAGGCCAGGTGTTCAACATCGCCCTGACCCTCTTCGCGGTCTGGTTCCTCCTCTCGGGCGTGGTCTTTGACATCCCTGTACTTGACCTCTTCAAATAGTGGGTTCCAGAAAGGACAAGTTATTCAAAGTGGTCACGATCCTCGTGGTGGTGGCCACTTTGATTTGTGCTTTTTGGATTATGGGGAATAAGCTGGGGCTTGTTCCTGACTATGACTTCGGGGCAGGGGCATATTACTATGCCGACATCCCGGGGTTTGAGAATATAGAAAAAGAAAACGCTTTCCACACCTCCGTTCCCTATTGGGTCCATGTGGTACTGTTTCTTGGCTGGGGCTGGCTGATGTACCGTCTCTGGGTGTGGATCGACAAACGGAAATAAATGACCACCAAAACTTTAGCTACCTGTTCCTCTTGTGGGGAGAAACATGAGATAACCTATTACAGCGGCATCAACACCGCCGAAGATCCGGAGCTTAAAGCTCGGGTCAAAGATGGTTCTCTCTTCCTTTGGGAATGCCCTCATTGCGGGAAGACAAACCTTTCCGTCGGTCAGACAATCTACCATGATCCTGAGGAAAAGCTGATGATCTGGCTGCTTCCGGAAGGCTTGGTGCCAGAAGATAAAGTACGGGCGGTGGAAGCGAGCCTTGAAAGCGCCGCGGAAACCCTTGAGGGATATTCCTTCAGGAGGGTCGGTGATGTCGGCTCGCTTATCGAGAAAGTCAACATTTTTGATGCGGGGCTTGACGACACAGTGATGGAGATGGTCAAGTATGTCACGAAGATGGAACTTGCCGAGAAAGGCGGGAAGCCTCTCTCTGACACGCCGTTCAAGTTCTACAGGATGGAAGGACCGGACAATGAGCTCACTTTCACTTTTCCGTCAGAAGGCGCGATGCAAGGGGTCCAGGTGGGCTTCAATGTTTACGAAGATTGCGCCGGAATAATCCGACGCAATCCATCAATGAGACCGCCAAGCGGTTTTCCTATAATCGACCAGGGCTGGATCGCCCGTTTCTTCGGTTCCTGAGCCTGTCGAAGGACGGTTCCTGAGCTTATTCCATGTAAAACATCTCCTCCAGCGGGATGGAGACCGGCGAATTGTCCGGATTGACTTCCATGACATCAGCCATGTAGTCCCACCACTTCTTGACAATCTCCTCGTTTCCAAGATCCTGTGATCCGCCCTCACCAGTAACCTCCTGATAGGCGAAGAGGATGTTCGTCTCTTCGTCAAGGAATATGGAATAATTACCTACTCCACTGTCTTTCAACATCTTCCGCATCTCCGGCCAGAGAGCGGCATGACGTTTTTTGTATTCTTCCTTAAATCCCTCGTTCAGCTTCATCTTGAATGCGAGGCGCTTGACTTTACCTTCCATGATATTAGTTTTAATTAAATGTGATTATCATTGTTTTGTCAAAGATAGGGAAAAATCATTCTTTTTCTTATCGTTTTTGACTTTGAATACAATCCGGTATAACTTCTCGCCCCAAACTCCGGAGAGCCTCGGGTCTTCCAAAACCTTCTCCTCTATCACTCCATCAAGTTGCGAAGAAGGATAAGACAGCCTCAGATTGAAGTCCTTGCCGTGAAGAATCACTCCTCCTGGCTCTTCTTCACAAGGAAGGGAAGTCATAAAGACCACCTCGGTTTTGTCCAACGCCTCAACGAGGGAATAAGAATCATTGATTATGAATGACTTCCCTCTTTTAAGGGTGTATTTTCTGGTCCACGTTGAAACCATTGCCTCCTTAGGATAAGCTCCGGAGATGTCAGTTGAGAACTCAACCTGGCTTCCGGAAGATTTGAAGGATGTGTTTTTCGCCCGGAAATCTCCTCCGTCTCTCTGCATAATCCCGTTGATCACCGGAAGATTGTGATATCCGGATCGCATCGTCCAAATCTTGTATCGGTCGGGACTGAATGTCTCCCTGGTGTATGTCCCAACTCCTGGATCCACAAAAACCGGTTGGCCATTATAGAACAGGATGAAAGAACCAACATCATTGTGATTGTGTTGCTCACCATTATTGCCACCTTTCGCAGCGAAGAAAAAGCCCTCGTTCGAATCTTGTCTGTCACGCCCTACCGCTACTTGCAGATCTGGCAGATATGCCTCAGAAACAAGTACTTCCAAGGGTTGCGCGGCTGGAATGAAATCAAAGAGGTTGAACAATGTCTGGCCAATATCTCCGGACAAAGGGCGTTTGTTAATATTGTCCCTGTCCGTCAAAAAAGCCCCGAAACCATCAAGGCGAGAATCTCCGATATCCTGGCCATATCTGGAAACCATTATTCCGTCATGACCTATCCTTGCGGGCGCGTCGGCAAAGTTGACATAGTTGTTCCCGTTGGCAATATAGAGCTTATAGATATAGCGACCCATCTCCTTGATAATATCTTCTTGGAAAATGTCTATTTTCCCATCAGAGCAATTCTTAAGCAAAGTCAGGTAGTTGTGCAGCTTTCCGACAGCGGCGCCCCAGTAAGAAGGCCCTTCGCTGCAACCCCCATCCGCTGGATAAGAGTTTATGAACAAATCCACCGACCTCATGGTCTTATAGATTCCGTCAAGTCGCTTCTGGGGATCCTTCTCGAAAATCAGGATGCTGGTAAGCACATTGTAACAACACCATGGAGTCCAGTTGTTGACATTCCCTGAGTTCCAGCCGGTTATCCACCAGAAATCATTCCTTGAATAGAAGGGCTCAAGAACCTTCTCATACATTTCCGCGACGAGTCGGTCTGATATTATAGGGGAGATTTTGTCGAACTCGTCGCGCAGGAAGAACCATATCCATGAAAGGGTAGAGGCCACATCGCCCACCGTCAAATCAATAACCGGATTCGACGCATCGGGCAAGATCGTGGTCGGATTGGATATCGGGCTGCCATATTCATAGAGATAGAAATGGGCCGAACTGCCCCAAAAAGTCTGCTCGCAATAGGCGAACAGTCCATTGATGATGTCATCCAGGAAACGGCCTTTGCCTTCCACGAGCTCAGCGTAAAACAAAGAGCGTATGGCGGTAAGGCGTTGGCTTATCATATTGTCAACCACCGCCCTGTTGCCTGTCCTTGTGAACTCCAGATACATAGACGGCAGCACAGTCGGCCATCCGAAGCCAAGATACTTCTCTCCGGCGGCAATGGTGGCCTCCCGCCGCTCTTGAGGAATCTTTTCCCAAGCCTGGCGGTCATAGTAAGAAGGATATTTCACCCAATCCGATCCAGAACGACAAAACCGGGACACTTGATCCCGGTTATAATTGTTTGTCAACAGGTTCCTATTTTCTTGCGCGGAAACCTGTGCCGATAAACACAAGAGAAGCAGTGCGACTAGCCTACTCCACCTTCCTCGCGCCATCGCTGATGACAACATCGTAAATCTTGACATCGTGACCGAACTCAGCGGCGAACTTCTCCTTTACCGTGGCAATGAAATTGTCGTAGAGTTCCTCTTTAACAAGGTTGATTGTGCAGCCTCCGAAACCACCACCCATCACTCGGGATCCGGTCACATCGCACTTGCGGGCCAGTTTGTTGAGGAAATCGAGCTCCGGACAACTGACCTCGTAAAGCTTGCTCATGCCGAAGTGGGTCTGGTACATCATCTCGCCAACTGTCTCATAGTCACCTCTTTCAAGGGCATCGCAAACATCGAGAACCCTCTGGACTTCGCCGATGACATATTCCGCCCTGAGGAAGTCCTCCTCGGGAATCTCTTCACGGACTTCTTCCAGCCAGACGCGTTTGGAGTCAGAAAGGAACTCAACCTCAGGATGGTTTTTGCGGATTGCCGCGGCCGCGTTCTCGCAAGACTCACGACGTTTGTTATAAGCGGAAGAAGCGAGCTCATGCTTCACGCAAGAATCAATCAGAACCACTTTGTAGCCCTGAGGATCAAACGGGAAATACTTGTGCTCCAAGGTCTTGCAATTCAAGCGGATCAGACAGCCTTTCTTTCCGAAGATGGAGGCGAACTGGTCCATGATGCCGCACTTCACGCCGCAATAGTTGTGCTCAGTGCTTTGGCCGATCTTCGCGAGCTCGAACTTGTCAATGGCTCCACCGTTGAAAAGCTCGTTGAGGGCGAAGGCGAAGGTGCTCTCAAGGGCAGCGGAAGATGAGAGACCTGCTCCGAGGGGAACATCTCCAGCGAAAGCGCAGTCAAATCCTTCCACTTTTCCGCCACGTTTGATGATCTCGCGGCAGACTCCGAAGATGTAGCGAGCCCACTGCTTCTCGGGCTTGTCTTCCTCGTTCAGGCCGAATTCGACAGATTCATCATAGTCGAGAGAAAAAGCCCTGACTTTGTTTGTCCCATTGGGCTTTATCTCGGTCATGATGCCGCAATCGATGGCACCGGGGAACACATAACCGCCATTATAGTCGGTGTGCTCACCGATAAGATTGATTCTACCGGAAGAGGCGAAGACCTCTCCTTCTGTCTTGTACAGGGCTTTGAATTTTTCCCTGATCTTGGTTTTCATTTCCATGATTATGTGATTAGAGCGTTATTTATAGTCTATCCTTACAAAAATAATAAATATTATCTAATAACGAGCGTTATCGGGCAATGATCACTGACTCCGCCGGTGTATCTTGGCCCGGTGAATGTCCTTAGCGGCTTTTCCCCGGAATGAGTGTTGTCTTTGACCATCAGGAAAGGTATTTTCTCAACCTTCATCCTCGCAGCGGGATTACTTTTCGCTAAAAAGGGTGAGATGAAAAACATGTCTATCATCTCCCAACGACCTGAGTATTTAATGGTTCCCTGCCCCTTCGCTGCCAAAGGGGCCGCCAGGTTGACCATCTTTTTTGAATATTCCGACGTGGATCCGGGAGTGTCGTTGAAGTCTCCCATCGCGACAATGTTTTTCCACCCGGACGCCAGAAGAGAGTCCGTTATGGTTTCGAGCCTCGCCATCGCGGCTTCCCTTCTCCAATCGGAACTAGACCCATATTTAGAAGGGTGATGATTGACTAAAAAAGCAATACTGTCTCCTCCTTCCCTTCGAAAAGAGACCAGGAGAATGTCCCTTGTCAAGAGAGGGGAAAGACTGTCGTTGGATATTCTTAATGGCTTGGAATCCAACAGTTTCAGCCGCCCTTTGCGATATAGCAACGCAACGTCTATCCCCCTGGGATCGGGCGATTCATAATGGACTATACCATAGCCTTGACGGCGGAGCGCTGTCTCTTTAAGAAGAAGCTCAAGAACCTTCTCGCTCTCCACCTCGGCGACACCGAAAACATCCGGAAGAGAACCTTGCTCATCGGCGGTCCAAAGCAAGGCCTTGGCTATCGCCTGGCATTTGCGGACAAACTTCCGCTTTGTCCAATGCCTTTTGCCCAATGAGGTGAATTCCGCCTCTGAGGAACTGGCCAGAACCGTATCCCTTCTCCAATCGAAAAAGTTCTCCAAGTTCCAGAACATCAAGAACAAAGAGTCTTCTCTGGCGGCCTCCTGTGGCTCCCGCCAGAGAATGGCCGCTATGAGAAGACTTACAAGCATAGATTACCTGTGCATGCGAAGATGACTAAAGGAAACGGAAAAAAAGAAAAGAAACAGAAAAACATTTTCTTATGATTCGTATCTTTGTTGTGAATAGTTTTTAACAACATCTGAAAACCAAGAGGATATGTCCTTGAAATGCGGAATAGTCGGACTTCCTAATGTCGGGAAATCCACCTTGTTCAACTGCGTGAGCTCAGGCAAGGCCCAGAGCGCCAATTTCCCTTTCTGCACGATTGAGCCGAACCTTGGCTCCACAAATGTTCCAGACAAGAGGCTTGAGGTTCTGGCGGATATGTGCAAGCCAAAGAGCGTGGTACCAGCCACGGTCGATATAGTTGACATAGCCGGACTCGTCAAGGGAGCCAGCAAGGGAGAGGGGCTAGGCAACCAGTTCCTGGCCAACATAAGGGAGACGGACGCCATCCTCCATGTGCTCCGGTGCTTTGATGATGGTAATGTTGTTCATGTCGATGGAAGCGTGGATCCAGTCAGGGACAAGGAAGTTGTTGACATGGAGCTGCAAATCAAAGACTTGGAGACAGTTGAGTCAAGATTGGCCAAATCGTTGAAGCAGGCCACGACCGGTGGGGACAAGAACGCCAAGAAATTGGTGGATCTCCTTGGGCGCTACAAGGCCGCTCTTGAGCAAGGAAAGTCTTGCAGGACGGTGGAGTTGATGAACGAGGAGGAAGTGGCAATGGCAAAAGACCTTTATCTCCTGACCAACAAACCGGTGATGTACATCTGCAATGTCGATGACGCTTCAGCCGCCACGGGCAACAAATATGTCGATGCCGTAAAGGAAGCGGTTAAAGATGAGGACGCTGAGATTCTGGTTATTTCTGCCAAAACAGAGTCGGAGATAGCCGAGATGGACTCTTATGAAGACCGCCAGATGTTCCTTGAAGAAATGGGGCTTAAAGAGTCTGGTGTGGTACGACTTATCCAGTGTGCCTACCACCTCCTTGGCCTGCAGACTTTCTTCACGGCTGGCGCGGATGAGTGCCGAGCGTGGACTATCCACAAGGGAGACAAGGCCCCAAAAGCGGCCGGAGTCATCCACACGGACTTCGAAAGAGGCTTTATCCGCGCGGAAGTAATTAAATATGAGGACTATGTGAGCCTAGGAAGTGAAAGCGCCGCAAGGGCCGCCGGAAAGTTGGCCACAGAAGGTAAGGAATACGTCGTCCAAGACGGAGACATAATGCATTTCCTATTTAACGTATAAACATTGAATAATATGAAAAAAGCCACTTTAGCGGCCTTGGGAGCCGCTTTCCTGCTGGTCGTCGGTTGCGCTACGGCATCCAGTGTCCCAGACCGTCTTGACAAATTTGTCGAGAAGACTGAGAAGGAATACAAAAACTACACGGAAGAAGACTGGAAGAAATCACAGGAAGAATACGATGGACTTGTCGCTGAATGGGAAGAAAACTATGACTCGTATTCCTCTTCAGAGAAAACCCAGGCGATGAGAGCGATGGGAAAATATGGAGCCATGCTTCTTGAACATCAGCTTGCGAAAGCGTCAGACGGTGTCGGGACCATTCTGGAAAGCATCCCTGAGAAGATCAACGACATTATCAACAGCATCGACACGACAGCGATCAAAGAGAATGTCGAGGGAATCAAGGAAGATGTCGAGACCGGCCTGAATGGCATCATTGAGAGCATCGACACAGCCAGACTCCGCAAGTCAATAGAGGGAATAACCGAAAGCATCGACACCGCGAAGCTTCGTGAGAAACTGGAAGCCCTTATCAGAATCTTCGGCGGAAGTGAGTGATTGACAGTTTATTAAAAGAATAAAGGCTGGCCTTGCGGTCAGCCTTTACTTTTTACACTACTCCCTGGTCTAGAAGAAGCGAGCCCTGTTGTCCTTGACGTCCGCCTCGCGCATCATCACGGGCAGGATCATCTGGGTAGCATAGGAGTTCATCTGGGTAGCGTTGTTCTTTGCATCCTCCTCAGTGTAGAAAGCCTCTGTCTCACGGGAATTAACCTTGAACACATAGGTTCCGATCGTTCCGGCCACAGGGCCGCAGATCTGTCCTTCGGGAGCGTTGGAAACAGCGCCGATAAACTTAGGGTCAAGGCCCTGTCCGGCCAAAGAGGCGAACCTCACATCCACTCCTGCGCTAACCGTGCTGTGAAGGGTGTCGGCGATGGTCTGAAGGTCTGTCAAACCGCTAATCTTAGCGGCGATATCCTTCGCGGCCTTCTCGCTGGCAAGCTCTCCGTAGAGCTGCTGGTTGATGATGCTGGACACCTCTGAGAGGGTAGCTACACCTTCCTTGTGAATACCCTTGACGGTAGCGATGAAGAAGTAGTTGTTGTTGACCGTGATGATCGGGGAAACTTTTCCGACCTTGTTGTCGAAGACCCATCTTGTGACCTCCTTGGCCTGGTCGATCGCGCCATAGCTGGACGTGCTCTCAAGCACTCCGTTCATGGGGTGGGAATATGTACCACAAGAATCGACAGCGGCAAGATAGTTCTGATAGCTGCCAGCCGCGAGGTTGGCGAACTTGCTGGCCTTGGAATAGTAGTCGTTGAAGGTCTCGTTGCTTGAAAGAGCGCTCTTCTCGAGGATAGCGACCTGCTTCTTGGCGACAGGGGCTGTCCTGTTGGTGACCTCAACGATGTGGGTACCGTACTGGGTCTTGAGGATGAACGGCTTCTTCAGCTGGGCGGTGAAAATCGGGGCAAACCCGTTCACCATGTAGTTCTGCGTCATCCAACCGAGGTTACCGAGCTCACCATCTTGGGCGGACTGGGTGTCATCGGAATATGACGCGGCTAAATTGGCGAAATTCTCGCCCTTCCCGAGAACCTGGAGAAGGCTGTCGGCAAGGTGAGCCTGATTGGCTCCGCGGAACAGGAGATGACGGACATACACTGAGTCGGGAACCTGGGCGGAATCCATGATCCTGGCAGCGTAGAACACGTTGTTGTTGTCCTTGTACACAGGAGAGGTTCCGGCGGCGTTACCGAACACGAAGTTGTTGACATCGGTGTTGACCGTGTTCAACTCGCCATCCTTGTACCAATATTCATCAAGCGACTTCTCAGAATTCTTGCCAAGGAAGGACTTCATCGCGTCAGTGGTGGAGAACTCCTCATAGAGGTTGTCCATCGCATCGCTGGCGGCTTTGATGTCGGCCTCTGAAGGCTTAACCTCAAAGACGACATATTCAATGTCCCTGGAAGCGTTCTGCTTGAACATGTCCTTGTGGGTGTCGTAGTACTTCTTGATGTCCGCGGCGGCGACTTTGATAGTGGTGTCGGTAGTGAAACCGAGAGGAACCATGACAAAGTCAACGTTGGCGGTGTTGTTGTTCTCTTCGATAGCCCTCTTGAGCATCAAGGGGTTCTGATTGTTAGTCTGGGTGAAGAGAGAACCGTACTTAGCGTAGTACTGCTGGGTTTGGACCGTGTTCTTGATGTAATCCCAGTAAGCGGCGAGACGGCCAGTGTTGTCCGTGGAAACATTGTTGATGAAATCCTGAAGAGCGGCCTTGGAGAAAACTCCATTCTCATCCATGAACGCGGGGTTCTGGGCGATGACAGGAGAAACCATGTCACCGGCGAGAAGGGCCTTCATCTCGTCCTCTCCAACCCTGATACCAGCCTCAGTGGCCTTCTTGGTGAAGAGATACTTGTCGAGAAGGTTCTGCCAAGCGGCATTGCGGATCTGCTCCTGCTGCTGCTCGTTCTGGGCGGTAGATCCGGTCATCATCTCGTTGATGGTGGTGAAAGTCTCGATGTCCTGCTGGAAATCAGTGTAGGACACAGACTTACCGTTGATCTCGCCAACATTGTTCTTAGAAGACATCATCTGGATCGCGGACTCAAGCGTACTGGGATCGATGATGAATGATAAAAGGGCCAAGGCGATGATTATAGACACCGCCAAACCGGCTTTTTCGCGAGTTTTTTGAAGAATCGCCATTTTGTATTGTATTATTTTTTAATTCCTAACAAAAAGGTATTGGGGCGCGAAGATAGTGATTTTTATTCAATTAATCATCTTTTTTTGAGCAAAGGCCCTATAAAGTTGACAGAGTCAATCACCACCTTTGTAGAATCCTGAAGCACATACACATAACTGTTGAAAGGCCTGTACAGCACCGAGTTCCTCGCCATCTCGTCCGAACGCATTCCGTAGCCCTGCATGAAATCGTCGGGGGTGAACATCCTGACATAGCAGTCGGTGTAAATCTCCTGCTTCGCCTGATCCCAGTACAAAGTGTCTGTCTCGAGGGTCTGTTGCCTCGCGATGTTCTGGACAGTAACGTTGCCGAAAGCGGACCAATATTCCATTTCCACCGTCTTGGACTTGAAGTGCTTGGCGTTGTTCGAATGGAGAACAGTCTCTAACTTGTCGTCCTCGGAATATGCGAACACATGGAGCCCTTTGGGAAACAGCTCAAAGGAACACGTGTCGTTTTCATAGCGCTCCATCACATCGGCTTCAACCCTCATTTTCAGACCACCGTTCTTGGTCTGTGTCATAAACAGGCTGTCAACGGTCTGAACCGGGGTCTCGGACAAATCCAGGTTTGCCGCCTCGCTGAGCTTTTTATTACAGGAATATACGATGAAAGCAACCGCTGAGGCGGTTGCAATCATCTTTAGCGTATGTGACAGACGTCCCAAACCTTTCGGTTACTTCTGGGTCCTGACCACTGTGGTCGCGGTCATTCCACCGCAGCTGACGGTGTAGGACTGGCCGTCCGTGATGTCGTACATGAACGCCTCCGCCTTCTGCGGATAATAGACGCTGTACTGACCGATGAGTTTGTTGCAGTCTGAGGTGAGAGACTCGTCAGCCGCCTTGGCTTTCTGCAGATAATCCACAGCAACCCAGTAGTTGGCCCTTCTCTGAACCTCATTACCACCGCAACGGACTGAACCCCAAATGGTTCCAATCAGATAGTAAGCCTTGCCCTGATTGTCCGGATCAAGCTCGGCGGCCTTTCTGGCAGCCTCGAAAGCCTTACCGTTCATTCCGTTCTTGGTGCAGAAGGTGGCAAGCTCAAGCTGATAGTTTGCTTTGGTCTGAGAATCAATATCCTCGAATTTGAGAGCATCCTCCAGATACTTGACAGCGGTGCTGTTCTCATCCTTTGCGGCGTGCAGCTTATAAAGGTAATAAGCGGATGCGGCTGAAGGCTCAGCGTTGTGCATCTTGGTGACAGCCTTGAGGAAAAGATCGTTGTTCTGGCAGCCCTCGGTGTTACCCATCATCTTGACGATGTTGGTGGCAAGCTCAACGTTGTCCGGATCAG
>JAEEGJ010004385.1_pt1 | contig 48001 bp, 51 predicted proteins | sample 8958761 | NCBI WGS metagenome assembly JAEEGJ01 (sample SAMN16246546, study PRJNA631951) | gut metagenome | biome: gut microbiome; feature: rumen; material: RS-attached | host: Bos | place: Iran: Karaj | collected 2018-10
GCGAGGCCGTTGCCAAGAAAGCCCTCGAGGCTGGCATCAACACCGTTGTGTTTGACCGCAATGGCTTCCTGTTCCATGGTAGAGTTAAATCGTTGGCCGACGGCGCACGCAAAGGCGGACTTAAATTTTAAGAATCATCATGTTGAAGAAAAATAATCGAGTAAAGATCGCTGCCGACGCCGAACTCAAGGAGCGTCTGGTTGCCATCAACCGCACCACCAAGGTTACCAAGGGTGGTCGCACTTTCACCTTCGCCGCTATCGTCGTTGTCGGTGACGGCAATGGCATTATCGGTTACGGTCTGGGTAAGGCCAATGAGGTTACCACCGCTATCTCCAAGGGTACCGATGCCGCTAAGAAGAACCTCATCAAGGTCCCCATCCACAAGGGTACCATCCCCCACGAGGTGGTCGCCAAGTTCGGCGGCAGCCGCATTATCATGAAGCCTGCCAGCGCCGGTACCGGTGTGAAGGCTGGTGGTGCTATGCGTGCCGTGTTCGAGACTGTCGGTGTCACCGATGTTATTTGTAAGTCCAAGGGCTCGAGCAACCCCCACAACCTCGTGAAGGCCACGCTCAAGGCTCTCGACGAGATGCGCAGCCCGGCTATCGTGGCTCACTATCGCGGCGTTACTGTGGACAAGGTGTTTAACGGTTAAAATATTTGTTTACTAGTTATGGCTAAGATACAGATTAAACAAGTGAAAAGCCGCATCAATCGTCCGGCTCGCCAAAAGAGGACCCTCGACGCTCTGGGTCTCAAGAAACTGAACCACACCGTTACCCTCGAGGCTACCCCTCAGGTACTGGGCATGGTCAACGCTGTACGTCATCTGGTGGAAGTCACCAATGTTGATTAATTCTTAACACAATTAACAAGAAACAACATTATGGAATTACATGATTTAAAACCTGCTGTAGGTTCAAATAAGAAGAAACAACGCATCGGTCGCGGTCCCGGCTCCGGCAAGGGAGGTACGTCTACCCGTGGCCACAAGGGTGCAAAGTCGCGCTCAGGTTACAAGCAGAAGGTCGGCTTCGAAGGCGGCCAGATGCCTCTCCAGCGTCGCGTGCCCAAGGGTGGTTTCAAGAACATTAACCGCGTCGAGTACAAGGCCATCAACGTGGCTGTCCTCGAGGCACTCGCCGAGAAGAACAATCTCGACAAAATCACCGTTGCCGACCTGCTCCAGGCTGGTATGGTGCGTAAAAACCAACTTGTTAAAATTTTGGGCCAGGGTCAGCTCAGCCGCAAAGTTGAGGTTGAAGCCCATGCCTTCTCCAAGAAGGCCGAGGAGATTATCACCGCTGCCGGTGGCTCAATCGTAAAACTCTAACCCGACGATGAAACTTATTGAAACATTAAAGAACATCTGGAAGATTGAGGACCTGCGCAAGCGCCTGGTCACCACATTCCTCTTCATTGTGATTTATCGCTTTGGATGCCATGTGGTGCTCCCCGGTATCAACCCCAACGATCTCGAAGCTATGCGCAAGTTCACCGACAGTGGACTGATGCAGCTGCTCGACATGTTCTCGGGTGGTGCCTTCGGTCAGGCTTCAATCTTCGCACTGGGTATCATGCCCTACATCACCGCTTCGATCGTTATCCAATTGCTGGGTATGGTACTTCCCAGCTTCCAGAAGATGCAGCGTGAGGGTGAGAGTGGCCGCATGAAGCTCAACCAGTACACCCGCTACCTCACCGTCATCATCCTGATCGTGCAGGCCCCCGCTTATCTGCTCAACCTGCAGTATCAGGTGCGTGCAGCCGGTGGCCAGGCCGAGATGAGCTGGTTCATGATGGTATTCCTCTCGATTGTGCTCACCGCGGGCGCAATGATGATTATGTGGCTCGGTGAGAAGATCACCGACAAGGGTATCGGCAATGGTATCTCGATCATCATCTTGGTGGGTATTCTTGCCCGCTTCCCTGGTGCTGTCGTTCAAGAGTTTACCAATCGTCTGAATACCTCGGGTGGTCTGGTGATGTTCCTCGTCGAGATCATCGTCCTGTTCCTTGTCACTGCCGGTGCAGTCATGCTCACCCAGGGTACCCGCAAGGTCCCCGTGCAGTATGCCAAGCGCATTGTCGGTAACAAGCAGTATGGTGGCGCACGCCAGTACATCCCCTTGAAGGTCAATGCTGCCAACGTGATGCCTATCATCTTTGCCCAGGCACTCATGTTCATCCCCATCACCCTCGCCGGTTTCGGTCAGAACCAGGATGCCTCTGGTATCGCTGGCTGGGTATCCCGCAACCTCGGTGACATGAACGGTTGGTGGTACAACGTGATCTACTTTATCATGATTGTCCTCTTCACCTACTTCTACACCGCCATCACCGTGCGACCCACTCAGATGGCCGAGGAGATGAAGAAGAACAGCGGTTTCATCCCCGGCATCAAGCCCGGTAAGAAGACCGCCGAGTACCTTGACTCTATCATGTCGCGCATCACCCTGCCGGGTTCACTGTTCCTCGGTATCGTTGCTATCCTGCCGGCTTTCGCCCGCTACTTTGGCATCAACCAGCAGTTCGCCCAGTTCTTCGGTGGCACGTCGTTGCTCATCACCGTCGGTGTAGTTCTTGACACGCTCCAGCAGATCGAGACCCACCTGATGATGCATCACTATGATGGTCTGATGAAGTCCGGTAAAATCAAGGGCCGTTCCCGCTAACAATTGCGCTACCGGCTAAAAACAACTAAGTTGATTCAAGCACAATGATATACCTCAAGACTGACGAAGAGATCGAGATGATGCGCGCGGCCAACCTGGTCGTCGCAGGCGCACTGGCCGAAGTGGCCAAGTGGGTCGCTCCCGGTGTCACCACCAGGCGCCTCGACCAAATCGCCGAGGAGTATATTCATTCCCAAGGCTGCACGCCCGGCTTCAAAGGGCTGTACGGCTTTCCCGCCACGCTCTGCACCTCGGTCAACGAGGTTGTAGTGCACGGCATTCCGTCGAACTACGTTCTCGAGGATGGCGACATCGTGTCCTGTGACTGCGGTGCCGTCACCCCCGAGGGGTTCAACGGCGACAGCACCTACACCTTCTGTGTCGGTGAAGTGGCCGAAGAAACCAAGCAGCTCCTGCGCATCACCAAGGAGTCACTCTACATCGGTATCGAGCACGCCGTGCCCGGCAACCGCATCGGTGACATCGGTCACGCCATCCAGCAGTACTGCGAGCGACACAACTACAGCGTCGTGCGCGAGATGACTGGACATGGAGTGGGGCGCAAGCTGCACGAGGATCCTGAGGTGCCCAACTACGGTCGACGCGGCACCGGTCCCCTCCTGCGCAACGGCATGACGATTGCCATCGAGCCCATGATCAACATGGGAGGCAAGAACATCATCACCGAGCGCGACGGATGGACCACCCGCACACGCGACCGCAAGCCCAGTGCACACTTTGAGCACACGATTGCCATCCATCACGGCAAGCCCGACATCCTCTCCTCCTTTGATGGAATCAAGGAGGTCCTCGGTGACAGGTTCATCTGATGGATTGAATCACACTAGACAAGTTTTTAACAACAACCGGTAAACGTTATTATTAGATTTTATATGGCAAAACAGACAGCAATTGAATTAGACGGCACTATCGTCGAGGCATTATCCAACGCGATGTTCCGCGTGGAGCTCGAGAACGGGCACCAGATCACCGCCCACATCAGCGGCAAGATGAGGATGCACTACATCAAAATCCTGCCTGGTGACAAGGTGAGAGTGGAAATGTCCCCCTACGATTTGTCTAAAGGAAGAATCTCATTTCGATACAAATAACTAAATCACAATACATTATGAAAGTTAGAGCATCTATCAAGAAGCGCAATGAGGACTGCAAGATCGTCCGCCGCAAGGGGCGCCTTTATGTGATTAACAAAAAAAATCCCAAGTTTAAGCAGCGTCAGGGATAAAAAAAGTATTAACTTTGCAAAAAATTTTGAATTTAATATATGGCAGTAAGAATTGTCGGGGTTGATATCCCCCAGAACAAGCGCGGCGTCATCGCCTTGACCTACATCTTCGGTATCGGGCGCAGCTCAGCCGCCACGATCCTCAAGAAGGCTGGTGTCGACGAGAACACCCGTGTAAAGGATTGGACCGACGCCGAGGCAGCCGCCGTGCGTGAGGTGATCGGTAACGAATACAAAGTGGAAGGTGACCTCCGTAGCGAGGTGCAGATGAACATCAAGCGATTGATGGACATCGGCTGCTACCGTGGCATCCGTCACCGCAACGGTCTCCCCGTGCGTGGCCAGAGCACCAAGAACAATGCCCGCACCCGCAAGGGCCGCAAGAAAACTGTTGCTAACAAGAAGAAAGCTACTAAATAACATTTATTGAAGAACTATGGCTAAAAAGACAGTCGCAGCTAAGAAGAGAGTCGTTCGTGTTGACGGTATTGGTCAACTCCACGTCCATTCTTCGTTCAACAACATCATTGTGTGCCTCGCCAACGGTGAGGGACAGGTAATCTCGTGGTCCTCGGCTGGCAAGATGGGTTTCCGCGGTTCTAAGAAGAACACCCCCTATGCCGCACAGATGGCTGCAGAAGACTGCGCTAAGGTCGCTTACGACCTCGGCTTGCGCAAGGTGAAGGCCTATGTTAAGGGCCCGGGTAATGGCCGCGAATCGGCTATCCGCACTATCCATGGCGCCGGCATCGCAGTTACCGAGATCATCGACGTCACGCCGCTGCCCCACAACGGCTGCCGTCCTCCCAAGAGAAGAAGGGTCTAAGTGAGTTAGGCGCTTCACTCGAGCAACACTACTGTTTTAACACAGGTATTTTTTATTAACTAATTTTTCGCGAATCTCTGTCAGTGAATGGATTGCATTTTAACGACCTCTCTGCAATCGCGGCTGCACTGAAGCGATTCCAATTCACAATGTTTATTATTTCTTAAAAAGACTATGGCTAGATACACCGGTCCTAAAACTAAAATTGCCCGCAAACTGGGTGAACCCATCTTCGGTGAAGACAAGTACTTTGCCAAGAAGAACTATCCCCCGGGCCAGCATGGTGCCAACCGTCGCAGGAAGATGTCTGAGTACGGCACCCAACTTCGCGAAAAACAGAAAGCTAAGTACACCTACGGCGTCCTTGAACGTCAGTTCCGCAACCTCTTCAACAAGGCTTCGCGCATGAAGGGCGTTACCGGTGAGGTGCTCCTCCAGCTTCTCGAGGCTAGGCTCGACAACATCGTTTACCGCCTGGGTATTGCTCCCACCCGCGCAGCTGCCCGTCAGCTCGTGCTGCACCGCCACATCACCGTCGATGGTAAGGTGGTTAACATCCCCTCATATTCGGTAAGCGAGGGACAAATCGTTGCTGTTCGTGAGAAGTCCAAGTCGATCGAGGTGATCCAAGACGCACTCGCTGGCTTCAACCACAGCAAGTATCCCTGGATTGAATGGGACGAGAGCATCAAGGGCGGCAAGCTCCTGCACATGCCCGTTCGCGATGATATCCCTGAGTCCATCAAGGAGCAGTTGATCGTCGAGTTGTATTCTAAACAGTAAAATTTTTATCCATGGCTATTTTAGCATTTCAGAAACCCGACAAAGTCTTAATGTTGGAAGCCGACAACTCGTTCGGCCGCTTCGAGTTCCGTCCCCTGGAGCCCGGCTACGGTGTTACCATTGGCAACGCTCTGCGCCGCATCCTCCTCTCCGGTCTCGAGGGCTTCGCGATTTGCAGCATCCGCATCGACGGCGTGCAGCATGAGTTCGCCACTATTCCTGGGGTAAAGGAAGATGTCACCAATATCATCCTCAACCTCAAGAAGGTGCGTCTCAAACGCATTGTCGAGGACACCGACACCGAGAAGGCCGTGGTCAAGGTTTCAGGTCAAAGCGTTTTCAAGGCTGGCGATATTGGCAAGGTGCTCAGCGCATTCGAGGTACTCAACCCCGATCTCGAGATCTGCCACATCGATCCCTCCAGCGGTTTCCAGCTTGAGCTCTCCATCAACAAGGGCAGGGGGTATGTTCCCGCCGAGGAGAACCGCAACGCCAACGACCCCATCGACGTGATTGCCATCGACTCGATCTACACCCCCATCCTTAACGTGAAGACCGCTGTCGAGAATTTCCGTGTTGAGCAAAAGACCGACTACGAGAAACTCATCATCGAAATCACTACCGATGGTTCAATTCACCCGAAGGAAGCTCTCAAGGGTGCTGCCGAAATCCTGATTCAGCACTTCCAGCTCTTCACCGATCGTGAAATCGTTCTTGACAACACCGAGAACAATGCCAACGAGGAGTTTGACGAGGAAGTTCTCAAGATGCGTCAGCTGCTCAAGACCAAGCTTGTTGACATGGACCTCTCAGTGCGTGCACTCAACTGCCTCAAGTCGGCCGAAGTCGAGACGCTTGGAGAACTCGTGGTCTTCAACAAGACCGACCTGCTCAAGTTCCGCAACTTCGGTAAGAAGTCGCTCAGCGAGCTTGAGGAGCTCTTGGCTACACTCAATCTGCACTTTGGCATGGATATCACTAAATACAAATTAGAAAAAGAGTAAAAAACGATGAGACATAATAAGAAATTCAACCACCTGAGCCGCAAGAGCGCACATCGTGAAGCCATGTTGGCCAACATGACCATCTCGCTGAGCATGCACAAGCGCATCGTTACGACCCTTGCTAAGGCTAAAGCTCTGCGCATGTATGCCGAGCCCATCATCAACAGGGCTAAGGACGATACTACCGCATCGCGCCGCATTGTCTTCAAGAGTCTCCAGAACAAAGAGGCCGTTAAAGAGTTGTACTCGACCGTAGCAGCCAAGATCGCTGACCGTCCCGGTGGATACACCCGTATCCTGAAGTTGGGCAACCGCCTTGGTGACAACGCCAAGACCTGTTTCATCGAGCTCGTTGACTTCAATGAGGCTATGCTCGAGGCTAAGAACCAGGAGAAGGCAGCTGCTAAGAAGAGCACCCGCCGCAGCCGCAAGAAAGCTGCTGCTCCTGCAGCCGAGGCTCCCGCAGCCGAAGAGGCTCCCAAGACCGAAGAGTAAACACTACTTACTGCTTATAACTATAAGCGATAATTGCAACGAACCCCGCAGCCTATTACGGCGCGGGGTTCGTTGCTTCATGTGATTGGAATCTGATTCTTAATTGACGGGTTGTTTCTCAGCCACGGGTTTCAAGGGAATCACCTTGGAGTCTTGCGGTTGGGCTGTTTGCTGGAAAGCAGCCTCCATCAGGCTCTTGTTGGTATTGAGCGTATCCCCTTCAGGCGATATGATATAGATAACCTTGGCCGGGGTATCTTGAGGTTGGGAAAACGTTTTTACCATCCTGTCAAGGAATATCTTGGCAGCGACAGTGTCATTCTCTGCCTCAATTTTCTCGACAACCTCCTTGCCGTCAGGCATCACTTTTACATAGCGATAACTCTTGGGCTTCTCGTTGCAGGATACTAGGCATCCGCAGCAAACAGCCACAAGAAGCATCACGTGGAATAACTTTCTCATTGCAGCTGCTCTTACTCCTTGATTTCCCAGCCGAGTGCGCTGGCGCCCAGGACGGCGGCATCGCTCTCCTTGAGCTCGCTGATAAGGATTTTCACTTTGCCCTTGTAGATGCCCAGCACGTTGCGGTCAAAGGCCTCTTTCACGGGATTCATGATCAGGTCACCGCTCTTGGTCAGGCCGCCGAACAGTACAAATGCCTCAGGGCTTGAGAAATTGGTGAAATCGGCCAATGCCTCACCCAGGATGTTGCCCGTGTACTCAAAGATGTCCTTTGCCAGCTTGTCACCGGCAACGGCGCAGTCATACACGTCCTTACTAGTGATGGTCTCGATGTCATATTCGCGCAGCTTTGACGGCTCGTCGCGCAGCTCCAGGAATTCGCGTGCCGTGCGTGCCACACCAGTTGCCGAGCAGTAAGCCTCCAGACAGCCCGTGCGACCGCAGCCGCACACGCGGCCGTTGGTGCGCTTCACGATCACGTGGCCCAGCTCACCGGCAAAGCCGTCATGGCCGTAAACCATCTGGCCGTTTACCACGATACCGCTACCCACGCCAGTGCCCAGCGTGATCATGATAAAGTCCTTCATGCCGCGTGCCACACCATAGGTCATCTCGCCGATGGCGGCAGCGTTAGCGTCGTTAGTGATGAGGCAAGGAATGCCGAATTTTTCAGTTACCATGTCGGCCAGGTGGATGGGCATGGGCCAGGGCAGGTTAGGCGCCTGGTCAATCATGCCAGTGTAGTAGTTGCCGTTGGGGGCGCCAATGCCGATGCCGTTGATCTTGCCCTCGGCGTCATTGTCCTTAATCAGACGAGACAGTTCGGTGTGCAGCTCGTCGATATAGTCATTAAAGTCGCTGTGCTTGCCAGTCTTGATAGAACTGCTTGCAATCACGTTACCACGGGCATCTACAATACCAAAGACGGTGTTTGTGCCGCCCATGTCGATACCGATTACATAAGGTTTTGCCATGATTTTGGTTCTTTTTTATAGGTTGATAATAAAAGTTTACTTTGTTAGAGGGCAAAGATAATAAAAAAATCGATTCCTCTCTTTTGAGGTTTCATTTTTTTATCTCATAGTCGCTCCGTGATGGATCAGAAACTGGCGGAGAGGCGGACGTTGAGCTGGCGGCGGGTCAGGTAGTTGGGGACGGCATACTGGATGTCGTTCACGTCGGTGACCCAATAGTAGCTGCTCACGTTGGAAATGTCCATCAGGTTGAAGCAGTCAAGTCCCAGCCAGATTTCCTTGAAATGGCTGAACAGGCCGCTGCTGGGGCGATTGTCCTTGCCGATGAGCTCGTAGCTGAGCCCGACGTCCACACGCTTGTAAGAGGGCTGGCGCACGTAGGAGTCGGCGCGCGTCAGGTGGGGAGCCGTCGTGGGCAGACCGTCGCTGATGATGCCCTTGAGGCTGAACTTCAGGCGCGGAATGTTGGGGAAGTAGTCGGTGAAGAACAACGCGATGCTGTAGCGCTGGTCGGTGGGACGCGGCACCTTCACGCCATTGAGGTCTTCCTGCGTCTTCATCAGCGAGAAACTCAACCAGGAGTCAGTGCCCTCGACGAATTGGCCGAAGAGTTTCATGTCCAAGCCGGCAATGTAACCCTTGGAGGAATTGACGCCGCTATAGACGAGCTTGAGGTTGTCGATCTCATAGGGGATGAGGTTCGACAGATTCTTGTAATAGGCCTCGGCGGTCAGCTTGAAGGGGCGGTCCAGGGCTCGGAAGGTGTAGTCGCTGCCCAAAATCACCTGGATGCTGCGTTGTGACTTGATGTCCTTGTTCAACAGGATGTTGCGGTTACCCAGTGTGTCCATCACCTGCTGCCGGTATTCCTTGTAGAAGGGGGCCTGGTAATAGACACCGCCTGCCAGACGCAGCGACAGGTTGCCGTTGCGCTCGGGCACGAATCCCAGACTCACGCGCGGCGAGACAAGGGTCTCTCCATTGAAGTTCCAGTGCGACAGGCGCACACCCGCGTTCAATGACCAGTAACCCGCAGCGGTGTTGAAGCGCCACGTGTCCATGAGCCATCCCGCCAGGCGTGTGGTGTTCAGGTCATTGCTCGAAATCTCGGTGAAAATGACATTGACCTGGTCGGGGATGTGGGGCAGGGAGTAGCCTGCACTGTCGCGCCATTGCCACTGGCGGGAGCGGTCGTAGATGTCCTCCTTGCGCATCGACATGCCGTAGGAGATGCTGTTGTTGTTGATGCCGATGTTGCCGCGCAGGGTAAGGTCCAATACGTTCATCTTCAAGCGTGTGCGCTCGTGTTCATGGTACTTGCCCACCCCCAGCTCCTGACCGGCCTGGTCGAGCCAGTACTCGCCGTGGATGTCATAGGCCACCAGCTCGTCGGTGCGGTAACCCGAGGCTTGCAGCGTCAGGTCGGTGCCCTTGTTGTTGAATTTATAGGTGATGGCTCCAGCACCAAAGTAGGTCTGGAACTTGTCCTTCTCGTAGCCGTCGAAATAGACGGTGAACGACTTCACGTCCTCGCTGGTACCGAAGCTTGTCTCGCGGTTGACGGGCGTGAAGCGGTAATCGTTGATGCTCACGTTGCCCAGCAGGGCGATGCGCAGTTTGTCTGTGGGTTTGAATACCAGACTCGTCTGATAATCAAAATATTGCGGGTCATACTCGCCCTTGCTCTCGAGCGAACCCATCAGTGACGAGTTGCGCTTGTAGCGCACACCGTGCATCTGGCTGTAGTGGCTCGTGCTGTGGCCCAGCATCAGGCTGCCTCCCTGCAGACTCGCTGCCAGGGCTCCCTCAAAGGCTTCGGGTTCACGGTAGGTGATGTCCAGTACCGACGACATGCGGTCGCCGTAGGCGGCGCTGAAACCACCAGTCGAGAAGTTGACCTTGCGTACCATGTCGGGGTTGATGATACTCATGCCCTCCTGCTGGCCGCTGCTGATGAGCTGCGGACGATAGACCTCAATGCCGTTGATATACACGCTGTTCTCGTCGTAGGAACCGCCGCGCACCATGTATTGTGACGACAACTCGTTCTTGGAGCTGACACCCGCCATCGTCGTCAACACTGCCTCAACGCTGCCGCCCGAAGCGTCGGGCGTGCGCCGCAGCATGTCCACGTCGATGCCCTGCATGCCCGTGGTCTGCTTCTTGTATTCGGTGATTTCCACCTCACCCAGTTCCAGCGTCTTTTCATACAGCTTCGGGTTGATAGTCACGGTACCCTCAGGCTTGATGAGCTGTCTTGTCACCGTCGAGTAGCCCAGGCATGAGAATTCCACCATCACGGTATCGGCCTTGGGGACGGTCATCTCATACTGGCCCTTGGTGTCGGTATTGGTGCCCACAGCGGTGCCCAGGAGTCGCACCGTGGCAAACTCGATGGGTTCGCCGGCGGCATCGACGACTTTACCGGTAATCTTGACTTGTGAGAAAGCGACTGTGGCGCACAAGAGGCACATCGCAATCATCAGTATGCGGGAACGGAATTTCATTGACTGTTTTATGTTATATGTATAATAACATAACGCAGGAAAGGGTGATTTATTGCGGTAAACGCCAGTGTGGCTCAATTGGAGAACATCGAGAACAGGTCGCGTGCGCTCATGCGGCTGTAACCGTTGGGCAGGCTGCGGTCGATCTTCACGTTGACGTTCCAGTCGATGTCCTTGTAGGTGAGCGAGAAAGCCATCTTTTTCTTGTCGATGGTGGCATCGGCGTTGATGCTGTGGGCGATGTTGCCTGCCGATGTGCCGCGTACGTCGCTATACTTGACCTGATAGGCTGCTGTGGCGTTTCCGGTGGGCGTGATGTTGAGCGAGGCGATGCGTCCAGTCTTGTCAAAGTTGAAGACATAGCCATAGCCCTTGTAGCTCTCGTTGGCAGCCAGTACTAGCGGAGAAGTCTCGCTGACGGTCACTTGGGACTTAAGTGTCTCGTTCAGTGTCCCCTTGCCCAGAATGAAGGGCCTGCCCAGGAACATGTCCTGCACGTCGCTCACGGTAACCGGGATGCCCGAGGTGAGGATCGAGACCTTCTCGGCGATGTAGCGCTTGTGCAACTTGTCCACGGCATAGAGGCTGTCGGCCGTGATGAGCAGCCGCCCCACCTCAATGCCCAGCATGGGACGCAGCGAGATGAATATGGCCTCGTCACGCACCATGCGCACTTGGATGGCTGACGAGAAGCTGCTGCCGGCACTGAGCTTGATGTTGCCGCCCGTCTGCATTGTGCGCCATTGGCCCAATGAGGCAATGACGGCATCCACGGGGTCGGTATTGACTGTCGGGGTCGTTGTTGTCGTGTCGGGCGTTGTAGCGGCTTTCTTGAATGTTCCGCAGGCGGTCATCATCGCCGCCAGCATAATCAGTATGGCTATTTTATTCTTCATAATAGGTCTTGTCCTTTACTTTGCGTTGCAATAATTCGTTGTCTGAATCCATCTCCAGGGCCTTGGACCACTGTTCAACGGCAGCATCCTTCTCGTCGCTGAACCACAGGATGTCGCCGTAGTGCTCCAGGAAGTGCTCGTCCTCGCCTTTTTCAACGGCATCTTTGATGTAGAGTAGTGCCTTGGTGTAGTCCTTCTTGGCGAAAAACACCCAAGCATAGGTGTCGATGAAATTGGCATTCTCGGGCTCATATTTCACGGCGAGAGCGGCCATGCGCTCGGCACGGTCCAGGTCCTGCCCGTGCTGGGCCAGGTAGTAAGCGTAATTGTTGAGGGCACTTGAATTGACGGGATCGATTTCCAATGCCTTTTCATAGCATTCTACCGTTTTGGCGCTGTCGCCGAGTTCGCTGTAAGTATCACCCATGCCGGTAATGACCTCAGAACGCAATTCCAGGTCAGTCGAATCGACCAGTTCCAGTATCTTCATGTAGGTGGAGATAGCCTTGGAGTAAGACTTCATCTGGTGGTAGCAACCGGCGACATACCGGTACAGGTCCAGGTTGTCGGGGTTGTACTCGAGGGCCTTTTCCGAGGCCTTGATGGCGTCGGCATAGTTGTCGTCGAGCATGTTCAGGATGACCATGTTGCGCCAGCTGTCGGCGTCAGTGGGATTGACGTCCAGGCTGTACTCCAACTGCTCGATGGCGCCTTTCATGTCCTTCTTGGCATAGAGGTACTCGCTGTATAGCTGGTGGATCTTGGCCTCATGTGGATGCTGCTCGATGAGGATGGTGAACAGGTTGTCGATGCGCTGTGTGGTGTCTTCTTTGGCAAGCTGCTGGCGGATGTAGCCCAGCAGGACGTCGAGCTTGGAGTCCACGTCGAGCTGCTCGGCAGTGAGGGCGCTGTAGATCTGCTGCTCGTAAGCCACACTGTCGCCTGCCGAGTTGTAGTACTGGGCGCGGGCGAGGTAGATGTATCCGTTGTTGGGCTCATATTGCTGGGCGCAGTCCAGATAGTAGAACGCGCTGTCGGCCATGCCGTAGTGCTGGTATAGGCCGCTCATCGCGATGTTATAGGTCGCGTTTTGCGGTGCTGTGGCGAGTAGGCAGTGCATTTCTTTCAGTGCACCGGCGCTGTCGTTCATCGCCATGTAGTTCTCGATCTTGCTCGACGTGATCTGGATAGCGTTGCCAAAGATGGCCGCAATGCTGTCATAGGTGGCGTTGCTCTGGGCGAAGTCTCCCGATTGGGAATAGGCTTCGGCCAGGCGCACCTGCAGTTCCAAACGGTTGGGATTGTACTCGTTGAGCACCTTCAGCGCACGCAGGGCCTCCTCGGGATGGCCCAGCTGCATGTTGGCATCGCTGTAGAAGGTCGTCTCGTACAGATTCTCGGGTTGTGCGTCAAAGTGGGCCTTCATCAGTGCCAGGCCCTGGTCACACCGTTCCTTGGTCGTGTTGTTCATCTTCAACAGGCACATGCCCATGTAGAACGAGATTGCGGTGTTTTCCGGGTCAATCTCATGGGCATAGGCTATCAAGTCATAGAAAGCGTCATAGTTGTTGCTCAACTTCTGCTTCTGTGCCTCCATGAAAATGTATTCCGCCTTGCGCTGGTCGGCCAGGCTGACGGTCTTGACCGCAGGCTCCTTCTTGCCCGCAACAGCACTCAGGGCCAGCAGCGCTATGGTCAGTATTACAATATGTCGTTTCATCGTTATGGTTGTCAATGATGAAAAGTTCATTAATCTCTAATCACTAATCTCTAATCATCAAATTCTCAACCGAGAATTTGATTCACTTCGTTCCCGTGTGCCCGAAGCCGCCTGCTCCGCGTTCGGTCTCGTCCAGGTCATTGACGAGCGTCCACTCCACGGTGCTGTGACGGGCCACTACCATCTGGCAGATGCGTTCACCGTTCTCGATGGTCTGTGGCTCATCGCTCAGGTTCACCATGATGACACCCACCTCACCGCGGTAATCCGCATCAATCGTGCCAGGCGTGTTCAATACCGTCAAGCCCCGTTTCAAAGCCAGTCCGCTACGAGGGCGGATTTGGCACTCATAGCCCTCGGGCAGGGCAATATAGATGCCCGTGTGCACCAGTGCACGCTGCAGGGGCTGCAGCGTCAACGGCTCCTCGAGCCAGGCGCGCAGGTCCATCCCTGCACTCAGCGCCGTCCCATATTGCGGCAGCTCATGCGGCCCACGGTTCACAATCTTCACATTTATCTTCTCCATAACTCAAGAAATGGTTACAAACTGCAAAAATACATCAAAAACGATTACAACCATCATTTGAAACCCTTTTTAAATGTCAATGTTAAGAATGACTATCGAAGTGACCTGAATAAAGTTGACTTATTTTGGATAACTGTCCAATCGTTTGACACTTTTTGGTGGTTTTTACTAATTTCGGTAATTTTTCAAGGAAATCGCTTGGATGGAATGTATCGTGGCGATAATTTTGTAGCAGAAAAACCAATCATAGATAATCATGAAAAAAGTATTGAATTTATTTTTGTGCCTGTTTGTCGCCATGTTGGCATTTGCTCAAAAACCTGAGTTGACTGTTGAGCAGCACCTTGAAGACTATGACTTCGCTGTGAAGTACATCGAGGATAACTACTCGGGTTTTTCCTTTTGGGTGAATGACAGTACAAGGTCAGATTATGAGGAAACTAAAAACCGACTGCGTGGCGAGGTGGAGCGGGGAGAACGTCCATGCTGGGATGCTGTTGCTGCCTATACTGGATGGTTTAATGATCTTCACCTCTATCTCTCAGTGCACTATAATGGTATAAATCAGCATTCCTATCATCAACGGCACATGACTTCCTATGCTTCTCTAATGGAAGAGTATGAGCCCAAGCCCGTTGCCATTAAAGTTACTGACAAAACCTTTTTGGTTCGTTTCCCTTCATGTGGTGGAAATCCTGACATGAAATGGATAAAGAAATCAATAAAACAATATAAGAAATCTCATTGCAAGAACTTGATCATTGATTTACGGGGAAACACAGGAGGCAATGATGGCTTTTTTGATCCATATTTTCAACTTCTATATGATCGCGAAGCCATACTTCCAGGAATTGAATTCCGTAACACGCCTCAAAATATGGATTTCTTAAGGAGGAATGGATGGTTTCCTAATATTCTGAGAATGGCTGCTGATAATCCTGAGGCTGAATATGTCTCGTATGGTAATGGATTGATTAAAAGCAAGAAAATAGATAGGTCGGTTGTCAAGGCTGCATTAATCATTGACGACAATGTAGCAAGTTCAGGTGAATCTATTGTGAGATTGGTGAAATGCTGCAGTGCAAGAACTACCGTTTATGGAAAGGACAATACTCTTGGCGCCCTTGATTTCGCTAATCTGTCGAGTGCCGTGTTGCCACATTGCCAACTCTCGTTGCATGTCCCCATGTCTCGTACGATAGGTCTTCCCGAAAACTCGATAGACAAGAACGGTATCGCCCCCGACGTGCGCATCGACCTGCCGTTGCCGGCTCGGTTGACCGACAACATTGACGAGTGGGTCATCTGGGTAGCAGAACAACTGGAGAAGTAACCCTCACGAGACATTTGAAGTGTTTATTATAACTTGATTATCATTTTTTGATTATCATGATTTGATAATTGTGGGATTGTTGTTAATTTTGTACAAAATTTGACATCAATGGCTATGCAACGCATGAATTGGGACCGATTGATTTCGGATAAACGCTTGGGACTGGAACATTACCACGACAATAAGGGTGGGGGAGTGCGCAGCGACTTTGAGCGCGACTACGACCGCCTGGTGTTCTCGTCGCCTTTCCGCCGTCTGCAGAATAAGACGCAGGTGTTTCCGCTGCCTGACAGCATTTTTGTGCATAACCGACTGACACACAGCCTTGAAGTGTCGAGCGTGGGCAAGTCGATGGCGCGCGAGGTGGTCATGCGCCTCATGCCGCGATACAAGAATGAGCCGTGGGCCGAGAAACTACGCGACATCGGCGAAATCGTCGCTGCAGCCTGTCTGGCGCACGATTTGGGCAACCCGCCGTTCGGCCATTCGGGCGAGAAGACTATCGGGGCCTATTTCAGCGAGGGTAAAGGCTTGGAATTCAAGGATAAGTTCACCGTGGAGCAGTGGAACGACCTCATCCATTTTGAGGGCAACGCCAACTCGTTCCGCACCTTGGTGCACCAGTTCAAGGGACGCCGTCCCGGTGGCTTTGCTATGACCTATTCGACATTGGCTGCCATTGTAAAATACCCCTATTCGTCGATGCATGCAGGTGTGAAGGGCAAATTCGGCTTTTTCACCACAGAAAAAGAGATATTCAAGCGCATTGCCGATGAGATGGGACTCATCCGCCTGGAAGAGGACCGCTACTGCCGTCATCCGCTCGTCTATATCGTCGAGGCCGCCGATGACATCTGCTACCAGATCATGGACATCGAGGATGGCCACAAACTGCGGATTATCGGCACCGACGAGACCATCGACTTGCTGATGGGCTTCTTTACCGACGAGCGACGTGCTCACTTGCGTGAACACATGGACCGTGTGGCAGATCCCAACGAGAAGATTGCCTACCTGCGCTCCTGCATCGTGGGACTGCTGGTCGAGCAGTGTGCTGCCGCCTTTGCCGCCCACGAGGACGAAATCATGGAGGGCCGCTTCGAGGGCAGCCTCATCGACTGTGTTGACCCGCTGTCGGCCAGTGCCTATCAGGCTTGCAGCGCTTTGGCTCAGGAACGCCTCTACAGGGCTGGTTATGTGGTGGATGTGGACTTGGCCGGTAACCGCATCATCAACCTGCTGCTCGAGAAACTCATCGAGGCCGTCATGCACCCCGAGCGCAACTACTCTCAGCTGTTGATGAATAAGTTCCCGCAGCAGTATGACGTGCATGCCCCAACGCTGTTCGAGCAGGTGCAGGCCGTTCTTGACCACATCAGCGCCATGACCGACGTGTATGCCTTGAACCTCTACCGCCAACTCGACGGTATCTCGATTCCAACCGTGTAAAAACTAGGGACTGCGAAGGCCTAGGGGCGCTTCTCACTCATGACAAATTCCAGCGTCCCTCCCGCCATGATGTCTTGATGCTTGAGTTTGAAACCCTGTAGCCGCTTGCCGTTGAGGCGGATTTCCTTGACGTATATACCTTTGTCGCCCTTGCGGATGATGGAAAACTCCTTGTCGCCAGCCAGGTGCAGAGTAGCACGCTGGAAAAGTGGCGTGCCGATGACATATTCGGCAGCACCCGCATTGAAGGGATAGAAGCCTAATGACGAGAAAATATACCATGCCGACATCTGTCCACAGTCATCATTGCCAGCATAGCCTGCTGGAGTGGCATTATAGAATTCGGAGCGCACTTGGTTGACCAGTTCTTGGGTGCGCCAAGGGCGATCGGCAAAGTTGTAGAAATAGACGGTGTGGTGGCTGGGTTCGTTGCCGTGGGCATACTGGCCGATAAATGCCGAGGCATTGCCGTTAGTCTCACGGTTGGCGGTAGTGAGGCTGAAATTCTCATCTAATTTTTTCAGAAATGATTTTTTGCCACCCATGAGCTTGATGAATTGCTCGGGTGCATGAGGCACAAACCACAGGTATTGCCAGGCGTTCCCCTCAATAAAGCTGTTGTCCTCGTAGCTGAGCGGGTCAAATGGCTCTGCCCATTGTCCGTTGTCGTCACGTGCTCTGAAGAACCCCGTTTTTTCATCATACAGGTTCTTATAGTTAGTCGCCCTCTGGGCAAAGTGATGATAGTCGTCTTTGTACCCCAGACGCTCGGCAACAGCGGCGACGCACCAGTCGTCAAATGCCTGCTCCAGTGTAATGGAAACCGACGACCCTTGTTTGTTGCAGGGCATGTAGCCCAGTTTTTCCCACAGGTCAAACGGCGAGTTGGTGTGCGGCCTTGTGCTGCTCTCGACCATCGCCCGATAGGCTTTCTCAACATCGATGCCGGGCAGGTCGGCGAGAATGGCGTCGGCGATGACCGGGATGGCATGGTTGCCTATCATGCAGTAGTTCTCTTGTCCCCACAGGTCCCAGATGGGCAGGTAGCCATAGGTGTCGTGATGGCGCACCATGTCGTTCACAAACTGTGCCGCCAGGTCGGGTTTGAGCAAGAGGTAAAGCGGATGCGCGGCGCGGAAGGTGTCCCACAGCGAGAATGTGGAGTGGTAACTCTGACCCTTGGGCATCTGGCGTATCTCGTAGTTGGTGTCCATGTATCGGCCATCGACATCGCTCATGGTGTTGGGCTGCAACAACACGTGGTAGAGTCCGGTGTAGAAGATCTGCTTTTGCTCATCGGTGCCGTCAATATCGATGCATGACAGCTGCCGCTGCCACTCGTCGTGGGCTTGGCGGACATATTGGTCAAAATCCCAGCCTGGAGCCTTGGCGGCGAGGTTTCGACGTGCTCCGTCGATATCGACTGCCGAGAGGGCGACCTTGACCGTCAACTGGCTGTCACCTGCAGTGTCAAACGACAGGGCACAGCGCAGCGTGCGCCCATTGATTACCGTAGCATCACCCACAGTGCGTGTGCCGTCCATGAGCAGGTGCCCGGTGATGGGACGGGAAAATTCGGCGCGGAAATAGACTTTGCGCAGCTTGGCCCAGCCGGTGATGACGCGGTAGCCTTCCACCGTGTGGTCATCGACAAGGCGGAGCTGGGCTTGGATGATGTCATAACTGCGGCGCCCGCTATAATAGGCCTGGCCGCGAAAGGTGGAGTGGTCGAGGTCAAGAATGACCTGTTGCGGCTTCCCTTGGGGGAATGAATAGCGGTGGATGCCAGTACGGGTAGTAGCGCTGAGCTCGGCTTTTACTCCGCTTTCCCGAAGTACAACCCAATAGTATCCTGGACGTGCACCTTCTTGCTCGTGTGAAAAAGTCTGTCCGAAGTTGCCTGTCGCCAGATACTCTGGAGTCACATTCCAGGTCACAGGCATGAGCGAGACGTCAAACAGGTCGGTACAGCCCGTGCCGCTCAAGTGGGTGTGGGATATGGCGTAGATGCTGTCGCGGTTGTAGTCATAGCCTGAGCACGGATCCCAGGTCACCATCTGTTCGGTGTCGGGACTCACCTGCACCATGCCTTGTGGCATCGTGGCTCCGGGGAATGTGCTGCCGCTCAAGGCTCCGGTGGCATCGGTCTGAGTGCCGATAAACAGATTGACATATCGGGTGTAATCGGTTGTGGTGGCTTGGAGCAGCAATGTGCACCACACGGCTAAAAGTAAAATAGTCTGTTTCATATACTGAGTCCACTTTAAAAAATGGCATTTTGAAAAATATTATTATTCAGCTGGCGCGATATCGTCACCATTCTGAGCTGCTTCTGGCCGAAAAACGTGATACGTAGTTGAACTCTTAGTTCAGCAAAAATCCCTCCCGTCCGAGGGAAACAGCACTCGGAACGGTTCCTCGTCTATCTGGCTAGTCACCAACTTGAAAACTGGTTGTGCCAAAAACCAGGGGTAGTGTACTTCTTGACCTCACGCTTGCCCATCATGCGCGATGGACTCGTGAAAAGGTCAAGCTGCTTGGCGGTATCTGTCTTGCGAAACATGCTGAATCTACTTATAGTAGTATATTACCACAAAGTTACAACATATTTTCTAATCTGCCAAACATTACAGCAACCATTTGATACAGAAAATTGTACAACACAATCTGCTTGTTAAAGTGGACTCAATAATGCATTTGCCGGGCTGCTTCTTTCCCTATCCGCCCCAACAACCAGATGACAAATTATTTTGCAAAAAAAGATGATAGTTTTGCACTAAAGGATATGGAACTCTTGGTTTTACACATAATTATCTTTTTTTTCTAAAAAAAACAGTTTCTTTTTCCTGCGGGCGTAGAATTCTGAGAATTCTATGTAAATTTGCACAAACATATCTAAACCTTCCTTTTTAAACAATTTAATTCTAAAAAAAATGAACAGATTTTCTTTTCAAGGATTGCTTCTTCTGGCCTTCATCGTAATAGGTCATTTGGCCGCATCTGCCTATGACTTCAAAGTTGGCGATATTTATTACAACATCAATGAAGATGGCACCAGTGTGAGTGTGACTTACAAGAATTCCAGCCCGTCAGCATCCTATTCCGGAGATGTTGTTATTCCGGCAATGGTTACGCCTGACAGTATAAACTATTATGACGTCACGGGTATAGGGAATTCAGCGTTTTACAGATGCTACAGTTTGACCTCAATATCGATGCCATCAAGCCTTTTGACCATCGGGAGTAGTGCATTTGACGCATGTACTACTCTTACTGAAATCATCATTCCTGAGAATGTTGTGACGATTAACTGGGGTGCGTTCGTTAGGTGTAAAGGAATAAAAACGATAACAATACCCAACAGCGTTACAACATTAGATGATTACGCTTTATCTTACACGGGAATAAAAGAGATACAATTTGGCACTGGATTGACGGAGATCAGTGGAGGCCTGTTTCACGGATGTGATTCATTACAAACGTTAGATTTTCCCTCAGGCGTTACCACAATAGGCTCTACTGCATGTATTGATTGTGTGTCACTAAAACATGTCTCCATTCCTGAGGGGGTTACACACATTGAATCAAGGGCTTTTCAACGTTGCATCCGTTTAACTGAGATTGACTTGCCCAGCACACTCCGTTTTATTTATTGGGATGCATTCTCTTATTGCACTGGTCTCAAGCGCTTCAACATTAGCGAGGAGAACTCCAGTTATTGTAGCGTTGACGGTGTTCTCTATAACAAAGAGAAAACCACTTTTATTATGTTCCCCAATGCTAATAGCGACAGCTGCATTGTCCTTGACGGTGTCACTCAAATCGAGCGCTACGCTTTTATGGGATGTTCACGCCTTAGATACATTTCTCTCCCCAATAGCCTAAAGTCAATTTGTCTGGCCGCTTTTGAGGATTGTTCTTCATTGCAAAACTTTATCATTCCTGAAGGAGTTGAACGGATCGAGCAACTTGCGTTTTCAGGATGCTCGAGCCTGACAGAGATACGCATTCCCAGCAGTGTTTCAAGTTTTGGCCCACAGGTTTTTTATCGCTGTAAATATCTTCAAGCCATTCCTGTTGCCGAGGACAATCCCATATTGAGCAGTGTGGATGGTGTGCTGTATAATAAAGATAAGACTATATTAAGAGCATACCCAAATCATCACAACAATGACTACTCAACCTATACTATTCCCGAGGGAGTCATCACAGTAGGAGATTACGCTTTTGGAGAATGTACCGGATTAGCAAAAATCAACTTTCCCAATAGCCTGAAAAAGATTGGTTCTTGTGGGTTTATGGATTGCACTGGCTTGAAGGACGTTGTTGTACCCGATAGTGTTACGGAGTTGGGCAATCGCGCTTTTGAAGGATGCAAATACATCAAGAACATAACACTGGGACGTAGTGTTGCTTCAATGGGTAGTTCAATCTTTGACGAATGCTGGATGATAAATATTACCTGCTTGGCGCCTACGCCCCCCTCGATTCCAACCATTAATGGCGGTATAGGGCTGTGGCACACAGTATATAGCAGTTGCCGACTGTATGTCCCCAAAGAGTCATTAGAAGCTTACCAGACAACCGACCCGTGGATGAGATTCACCCATATCGTGCCCGTGGACGACATCGGTGATGCCAATGGTGACGGTGTGCTCTCAATCAATGATATTATTGATATCATTGACCTTATTATAGGGCAAAATTCAAGCATTGACCCCATTATCGTCGACATTAATCGTGACCACAAAACTGACATCGATGACGTTGTTGCCCTCATCGACATGTTGCTCAACAATTAAGGGCAATTTCTATATATTACCTGAATGTTAAGACATGGTGTTGGTAAAAATTCCCGAACTAACATGGCGATAGCACCTTTTGGGGCATAGTAAAGAGTGACAAATCAACTGTGGAAAATGCCCTTACCCGGGGTTAATGTGAGCAGTGTCCCTATGCGAGAATAGGGATGCTGCCCATTGCTTTAGTGCGACCTCTTGCCTTCATCATGCTTGATTAAAACACTCTTTTGGGATAAAAGTGATATTAACGCCTCTCACATTTATGGTGACAAAATTAAAAAAAATTAGTGCAAGTCGAATACAGAACAAAAGAATTCATTCTTTTTTATGTTGAGACGCAGCCGAATTTATCCAAAAACCGCAGCTTTTTAGTAATTTTGCACCAAAATATGTGAAAGCCGAACACCATAAAGCTCACTTTAATGGTTGAGGCGCCACCAAATTTATCCAAATAATAAAAAATGTGACGCTATGGGACTCATTGACGATAAAAAACGTGTTAACGAAATAGAAGCCCTCGAGGAACGCGCCATCCTCGTGGGACTGATTACACCCCAGCAAGGCGAGGCCAAGGCCAAAGAATACCTCGACGAACTTGAATTCCTTGCCGAGACGGCGGGTGCCGTCACCGTGCGCACCTTCCTGCAGCGCTGCGACGGCCCCAACAGCACCTCCTATGTGGGCAAGGGAAAACTCGAGGAAATCGTGGCATTTGTCCAGGAAAACGACATCAGCCTCGTCATCTTTGACGATGACCTCACGCCCAAGCAGATCGCCTTCATCGAGAAGGCCGTCCAAGTCAAGACGCTCGACCGCACGAGCCTCATCCTTGACATCTTTGCCAAGCGTGCCCAGACGGCCAGTGCCAAGATGCAGGTGGAACTGGCCCAGTACCAGTATCTGCTGCCGCGATTGACGGGTATGTGGACCCACTTGGAGCGCCAGCGAGGCGGTATCGGTATGCGTGGCCCTGGTGAAACCCAGATCGAGACCGACCGCCGTATCGTCAAGACCAAAATCGCCCTGCTCAAGGAGAAACTGGCTCAACTCGACAAGCAGAAGATGACCCAGCGCAAGAACCGTGGCAAACTCACCCGCATCGCCCTCGTGGGCTACACCAACGTGGGCAAATCCACCCTGATGAACGTGTTGAGCAAGAGCGAGGTTTTTGCCGAGAATAAACTCTTCGCCACACTCGACACCACGGTGCGCAAGGTGGTGATTTCCAATCTGCCCTTCCTGTTGACCGACACCGTCGGCTTCATCCGCAAGTTGCCCACCCATCTGGTGGAATCCTTCAAGAGCACCCTCGACGAGGTGCGCGACAGCGACATCCTCGTCCATGTCGTCGATATTTCCCATCCTCAGTTCGAGGAGCAGATCGAAGTGGTGAACCGCACGCTACAAGAGGTGTGCGATGCCGGCAACAAGGAGATGATCATGGTATTCAACAAGATTGACCAGTTCACCCATGTGCCCAAGGACGAGGACGACCTCACCCCGCGTCTGCGCGAGAACATCCCCCTCGAGGAACTGCAGGAGAGCTGGATGGCCCGCATGGGCGACAACTGCGTCTTCATCAGCGCCAAGAAGCAGCAGAACATCGACGCCCTCAAGCAGTTGCTTTACAACAAGGCCAAGGCCGTCCATACCGCCCGCTTCCCCTACAACGACTTCCTGTTCCAGACCTACGAAGACCTCACCGACGAGTAGGGAAATGTTGTTTCCTTCTTACATATTCGTGTTTAGCATCTAAATAATATGGAAGAAATTAAAAGTAATGGAAGAATAATCTCATTTGATGTTCTTAGGATTATTGCAGCTTTTGCTGTTGTGTTGTTACACATTTCAGGAGATAGATTCGCAACATCTTATCCAACAAACGAATGGATTACAAGACTTATTTATGACTCGCTTGTTCGATGGTGTGTGCCAGTTTTTATTATGATTTCAGGCGCATTATTTTTGGATCAGAATAGAAGAATTGGCATAAGAGTTCTTTTCTTAAAGAATGTTTCCCGTATCATCTCAATTTTTGTATTTTGGTCATTCTTTTATGCATTGTATGATGCTAATGTTGAAAAAAGGCTTGGTGTTATCGATGTATTAATGTTGACTGTTGAAGGTCCATTTCATTTTTGGTTTTTGAAGATACTCCTTGGTCTATATGTTACTATTCCGATATTAAGAGTAGTAACTCAGAACAAGTCTTTAGAAGAATACTTTATAATTATAGCAATTCTTACTGCTTACCTTATTCCGATGTTTTTTACGGCTATAGGTTTGTATAACGAGGAGATAAAAACATATTTTATCTGGTTTTTTGAAGGATTTGGAATTAAAATTGCTTTAGGCTATGTCGGATATTTCGTGTTGGGCCACTATTTATCAACATTTCAGTTATCCGTCCTTTTGAGGAAGTCGATACTTATAATGGGGGGGGATCCGTTGTGTCTGTTATCATATTAACTCAGTGGTACTCTCATATTATAGGTGAACCGAGTCAAGTATTCTTCGATAATCTTAATTTGTTTACCTTGTTTGAATCTCTTGCTGTCTTTTTATCAATTAGAGGTCTCAATGTTTCGAAGAAGTTATATCCTATTATTATTAAGTTATCAAAACTAACTCTTGGTGTTTATTTAATACATGTATTTGTATATAGATTTGCTTATATTATATTCGGGATTAACTCTACCACTTATAATTACGTCTTCTTTATTCCTTGCTTTAGTCTAATTGTATTTATGATATCATGCCTAATTTCTGCCCTATTTGTTAAGATTCCAGTATTAAAAAAGTTTGTTTCATAGTTGATTACCAATAAGATATAGCAAAAAATAAAAATGTATATATCGATTGAAAAAATGGCACATCCTAATACTAAACAAGAGTTGTTGGTATTTGTCACCGAGAATGATGCATACTGTGCGATTAAATCGTTCAATAAACGACAAAGGGAAGGCCAAGGCCGTCCATACCGCCCGCTTCCCCTACAACGACTTCCTGTTCCAGACCTACGAAGACCTCACCGACGAGTAATTCTTTCTTGCATTTAAGTCATCATTTAAAGCCTATATCCCATGAAAAAAAACGTTATCCATAATTGCTTGCAGTCGCTTGTTTCGCTGCTGTGTGTCATCATGTCGCTGAATGTGGCCGCTGCAGGTATTGATGCCGTCGGTGCCCGCAACATGGCACTGCAGTTCCTGAATCATCGTCAAGGGAGAGCCCTCATGGCCCGTCCCCAACAGTTGACTCTTGTTCATGCCGAGAAATCCAAGGCTGATGCGCGTCTTGCCGATTACTATGTGTTCAACGCCGATGACGGCAGTGCCTTTGTGATAGTGGCCGGTGACGACCGCGCCGTCGATGTGTTGGCCTGTGGAGACCATGCCATTGACATGAACGATGTGCCCTGTAACATGCAATGGATGCTTGATTGCTACAAGCGGCAAATGGAATTCTTGCGCGCTCACCCCGATGTGAGACTGCGGGCAACAGGCCAGAATTCAGTGGTGGTCTCGCCGCTTGTCTCCTGCACTTGGAACCAGCGTGCTCCCTTCTACAACCAGTGCCCCACCAGTGGCACGCAACATTGCCTGACGGGGTGCGTGGCTACGGCGATGGCCCAGGTGATGTACTATTGGAAGTATCCCGCCGAGGCCCCTGCTTTGGACGGTTACACATCCGAGGTAAATGGCATGACCGTGGGCGCTTTGCCGGGCGGCATTTTTGATTGGGACAATATGCTTGACGTGTATCCCACCAATGCCACTGCCCAGCAGAAGGATGCTGTGGCGATGCTCATGCGCTATTGCGGACAGGCCTGTTACATGGGCTATGGCACCAGTGGCAGCGGCGCTTATAGCGATGACGAGTTGGAGGGCATGAAGACCTTTGGCTACAACGGGGCTGCCGTGCTCCTTGACCGCGACGAATACTCCGCCGACGAATGGGCTGCCATGATTGAGGAACAGCTTGCCGCCGGGTGCCCCATTCTGTATGGAGGCGTGGACGCCGACAAGAATGCGGGTCATGCGTTTGTTGTGGACGGCTGCGGTGGCGGCATGTATCATATCAACTGGGGCTGGAGCGGATCGGGGGACGGCTATTTTGTGCTCGATGCATTCACTACGATGAACCTCACGTATTCCAGCAACCAGCAGATGCTCTATCAGGTTTATCCTGCCGGCTATCTATATGATAAGCATGAGGCATTTATGCAACCTGCTTCCCAAGTGGGCGCCACCTCTTTTACAGCGACGTGGACCGATTCGACACCCAATGAACTCGTGACCGACTACACGCTATACGTTCAACCCTATGACCCCACGGCTCACGAGGTTGTGCTCAATGAGACGTTTGCGGCCATTGATGTGAATCTCGATGCCACAACGGCCTTGTCGGCCAACAAGGTGGGAACCTATTGTGACAATCCGGGTTGGACAGGCAGTTTCGTCTATTTGGGTGCTGGCGGTTGTTTTATCGTTGGCGGACAAAAGTATGTGGGTTCTCTCATCACGCCGCCAATCAACGCAGTTGCCGATGGCAAGATTACCGTCAGGTTCAATGCGCGTTACTATGGCAATGAGAACAGTTCGGCGCTTGTTACATGTGGCGACACTCAGTTGAGCATTCCCTTGACCCGCATGGCGACCCAGTATGCCGTGGTGTTTGAGAATGTCACCGCTGGGGCAACAGTGACCTTCGGTTGTACAGGTCGGGCACAGCGGTTCTACCTCGACGACGTGGCGATTACCACGGGTGATGATCGCGACCCTGTCGAGATGGGTCCTGATGGCACGGGATTTCTCGTCATTCCCGGCATCACCTCGACGGCTCACAACGTCTCGGGGCTCACGACAGGAGCCACCTATCGTTATTTGGTCGTTACCCGATTTGCCGACCAAGTGACCAAGAAGTCGAATCTGCAACTGGTGACCTTGGCCGAACAACAGGAACATAACTACAGGGCTGGTGATGTGAACCACGATGGTGCTATTGATATCCTTGATGTGCTCACACTGATTGACTGTCTGCTCAGTGGATTCGATGACAACACGTGTGTCATTTGTGCCGATGTCAACGATAAAGATGGCGTCAATATCGAAGATTTGACTTGCCTCATCAGCATCTTGCTTTCTTACACCCCTCAATAATATATATTATGGAACTGGTTATTGGTTTATTGGTTTTTGGAATTGGTGTATTGCTTTTCCGCTATTTGGACAAGAAGTCTGATGAGTGGATTGAATCAGGCCAAAAGTATAAACGAATTTTAGGCTGGTGCTTGTTGATCCTCATAACAATCGGCCCGTTGCTTTATATTATAATTACTCATGTGAAGTCGTGATAGGTTGAATATAAACCAAATAAAAACATTGCATATACATTCTGATTATTATGGCTAACCCGAAGAATAAACAAGAGTTATTGGCCTCCATCACCGATGGTTATGCCAAGCTGTGTGAACAAATCGCCAAAATGAGCGACGAAGAAAAGTCCATGCCGTTTGACTTTGCAGCAGACCCCAAGAAGTGCGGCGTGCGTTGGCAGTATGACCGCTGCCTGCGTGACTTGCTGATCCATTTGCACGAGTGGCAGGTGCTCATGCGCGAGTTTGTGCAGAACATCCGCGAAGGTCATCCCCGAGACTATTTGCCCGATGAGTATCGCCGCAACTACCACGAGATGGACAAGATGCTGGTCGAAAAGCATCAAAAAAAACCGTTGGATGAGGCCTCAAGTCTCCTGCAGCAGACCCAAGAGGAGATGCTAAGTCTCGCCGAGAGTTTCACTGAGGAAGAACTCTTCACCAAGGGCTATTACAAGAATACCTATACCACTACCATGGCGGCCTATTTTGTGAGTGTCACAACAAGCCCCTATGGTCAAGTTGTAAAATTGCTCAAGACCCACCAGAAGAATTGTCGCAAGTAGTATAATCGGCCATTTGTGGCATGATTATTGCTGTTCAGTAAAAGTAACCTATAACTGATAGATGATGAAACGATTGTTGCATTTGGCCATCATTGGCGTGTTAGTAGTGGCTTTTACAGGCTGCAAGGAGAATTATTCGGTGGGCGAGAAAGTGGGTAACCTGATCGAGTTTACCAAGAAAGGCGTCATTTGGGACTCTTGGGAGGGACGCATGAACCTTACCCAAACGGGTATGAACACGAGCGGTGAACCTTTCCAGTTCTCGTTTGACAATGACCGTAACGACCAGGACTCACTTGTTCAGTTGCTCTACCAGGCCCAGGTTGAGGGATGGAAGGTGAAACTCAAATACCATGCCGTGTGGGGTTTCAAGAACGTCTTCAATAACCGTGGTGAGACGGACTATTTTGTCGATGATGTCGAGGTGCTGGACAAGGATTTTGCCAATCCGCTACGGCAGATGAGCACCGGGCAAGGCCGAGTGGTCGACACCGTTTGGGTAGTCGTCGATAAAGCCGAGATGCTCAAGCACGGGAAATAATCATGAACCGCATAACGACTCAATGGTTGTTATGCGGTTTGTCTTTTTTGCTGTTGGTCTGCCGATGGCTTATCGGCCTGTGATGAACCTCAATCGCGTTCTGATGACCAGTTCGTTCAGTATGGTCAAGATCACAAGGGTAATAATCAATAATACGGCGTTCTGCAATAGACCCATCCAGCCGCTGTTCAGGTGGACAATTCCCATCCTGTTGCACAGCTTGAGCAAGGGCAACATGACAATGGGGAAGTGCCAGGCATAGAACAGGAGCGAATGTTTGCCAATATATCGGATGAAGGGAACGCTCCAGCGTGCAGCCAGCAGTACGATGAATGCTATTCCGATAAATGCCGCGGTATAGGAAATCCATTCTTCCCTGAACAGGGACTCAAACAGGTCGATTTCGCGTCCCAGGAAATAGCGGCAATTCAATTCGCTTACCAGCACCGATGCCGCCAGCACCATTAATGCGGCTACGGCCCATGGGACGGTTTTTATCTTTTTTATCCGGGCCTCGTTAATCCTTCCTCTCATTAGATAACCGCCGTAGAAGAATGGTGCGGCAACCATGGCGATATCAAAGTTCCAATAGAAGCCGGTCACGCCATTTCTCCAGAGCATGACGCCCGTCAATCCTAGCATCAGGGAGATGATGGCGCCAACAATGCGGTTGGGGCTATAACGCACGATGGGGTAGTACAGGAAATGCAATACAATCAAGCAGCCCAGGAACCAGAGCGCCGAGTGCCGTTGCTGCAACAGGTTGAGCCACAGGTGCTCCAATACCTTGCCTGTAGACAGCGTGCCTTCTATCGACAGGTCGGCAAGCAGCATGGGTATGTAGAGGAACAGATAGGGAATCACCATCCTCTTGACTTTACCGGCGCTGAAATCAAGAAAACTGGACTTGATATTAAAGAGGTAGCCCGAGACGAAGAAGAACAAGGGCATGTGGAAGGAGTATATCCATACCATCAGCTCGTTGACATGGAGATGACCAATCAGCATCAGGATGATGCCGTACCCTTTGGCCATGTCTATCCATGCTACTCGTTTTTGAGGCTCCGTCATGGGCAGTGTTGTCGATGATGAAGAATCGGGCGTCCCGATCAGGGATTGTAGTAGTCCTTGTTGTAGAAGTCTAGGAGTTCCTGGATGTGGCGGTAGGCCTCGGCGGCAGGGCCGTCGGGGTCGAGTTCCATCGACTCCAGGTAGCTGTTGAGTGCCAAGCGCACATTGCCCTGCTGGCGATAGGCGTTGCCGCGCAGGTAATAGGCCATGGCGAGCGTTTGGCGGTTGGTGGCCTTGTCATTGACGATTTCGTTGGCGGCGGTAAGCGCCTCTTCTCCCTCGCTGCGCGAGAGCATATCTTTGATTTCTTGTATGGTTTTCATCTTGATAGCATTTTGTGGGGCAAAATTACACCAAGTTCATGAAAAAATCATTACCTTTGCTATTATTTTTATTTCATGATGATGGAAACGAAGAAAGACAAAACGAATGACCAGGAGCGATTGGGGCAACTCAAAAACCTGGTGATGCTCGCCTCGGCCGACGAAAAAATCACCGATTCTGAGATGGCTGTGCTGATTGCCGTAGCCACGCGTGAGAACCTCACACCCGAGGAGTTCAACAAGGTCATGGATGACCCCGACAGTGTGAACATCACCTTGCCCGAGGATGAAGAGACCAAGTTGGCCTATCTGCGCGACATGGTTGCCATGATGATGATCGACGGTGAGCTCGACGAGCAGGAACTGGCCATCTGCAAGCTCTATGCTATGGCACTGGGCTACCGCGGCAGCATCGTCGATGGCATGATCGCCGGCGTCATCGACCAGCTGGATGCCGAGGCTGCTGCCGAATAATACAAGAGCGTTTTTTAAGGGCGTGACCAATATGGGCAAGTGTAGAATACTCCTGCTGTTGGCCGTGTTGCTAGGCACGATGGTGACTCATGCCCAGGAAGAAACGGATGCCTCAGTCTTCGACCAGGTCGAGGAACTGAACTCGATGTGCCCGTTGAGCTATGGTGTTGACTGGGGGGTGAACTCCTTTACCATGGTTGGCGACAACTATGCGCTGGCCGATATGATGATTCCGTCTAATCTGTCGATGATTCTTACTGAGTTGTCGGCCGAGGGCTACAAGGTGAAACGGCTGTGGATTGAGCAATTCAAGGAGTACGGCACGCGATGGCAGAGCTTTGTGGACCTGATGGTCGAGACCAATCATCCCATCGTTATCAATCTGCGCCCCAAGGGCAGCAACAAAACGGCCCTCATTACCCTCTATCCCTCGGATTTTAAGGAAGAATAAATTGGCACAATTCTTGCAAAAGACTAGTCTAGCGGTGATTATGTCCCGCGAATTGTATAACCAGATAAATTCAGATTGAGAAGATGAACAAGAAAACAGTCTTTGCGGGATTGATAGCATCGACCCTGTTGTTGTCGAGCTGCCAGTCGATGAGCCAATTCTATGGTGCGGCAACAGGCGCTTCGATTGGAGGCATGTTCGGCTCGGCCATTGGTGGCATTGCCGACGGTCCCCGTGGCAGCGATATGGGCACTGTGGTGGGTATGGCCGTTGGCGGCATCATCGGTGCTGCAGCCACTGCCCCCAAGACCGATGACGGCAATTACCGGTCGTCAGACTATTATTATGAGTACGGCGTGGATGACTACCGCCAGAATAACTCCTACAGCCCCTATGCCAACATCGAGATCGTGGATCTGCGTTTTGTTGACGAGAACGACAACCGCGCACTGGATGCCGGTGAGCACGCCAAGTTGGTGTTCATCATGCGCAACACGGGTCGTGACTACGTTTATGACATCGCGCCGGTCATCACCGTGAGCGGAACCAAAGAGATTTACCTCTCGCCCACAGCCATCGTCAAAGAGCTGGCTCCAGGCAAGGCTGTGCGGTATCAGAGTGAAATCATAGCCACCAAGAAACTCAAGAGAGGTTCGGTGGATTTCTCCATCGGTTTTTCCAACGGTGACAAACTCTACACCATGCGCTCCTTCCAGTTGAGGACCAACAAATAAAAAACAGACCCGTCAAGGTCTGTCTGTGCCGTGGCTTTGCCGCGGCATTTTTGTTTTATCGCGGTTACAGGATGATGCGGTGGGCGTCGACGGGTTCGTTGACAAACACGCTGGCCAGCGGGGAGAAGTGGTCGGGATCCTCGGTGGTGAAGTATTGGCAGGTGCCGCCGCGGCTGCAGTGGCGCTCGATTTCGGGATGCCGTTGCAGGTAATCGGCCAAGCTGTCGGCAACGATGGGACCCTGCTGGATGACGTTGACCCCTTGCGGCTTGTAGCGGTTGATTTTATCGATGAGCAGGGGATAGTGGGTGCATCCCAGGATAACCGTGTCGATGTCGGGGCACTCGTTCATGAGCAGGTCGATGTCTTTCTTGACAAAATAGTCGGCGCCGTCGTTGCCGCTCTCGCGGTTCTCGACCAGCGGTACCCACATGGGACAGGCATGGCCATGGACTTTGAAATTGGGGTACATCCCTTCGATTTCAATGTTATAGCTGCGGCTGGCAATGGTACCGGGCGTACCGAACACGCCGATGTGGCCGGTGCGCGTCTGTGAGCCGACATACTCCACCGTGGGACGCACGACACCCAGCACGCGGCGGTCAGGCGCCAGGGTGGGGAGGTCCTGCTGCTGTATGGTGCGCAATGCCTCGGCCGAGGCGGTATTGCATGCCAGGATAATCAGATGGCAACCCTGGGCAAACAGGTGCTTGACGGCCTGGAGCGTGAACTCATAGACCAGCTCGCGTGAACGCGTGCCGTAAGGCGCCCGCGCATTGTCTCCCACAAACAGATAGTCGTATTGCGGCAATACCCGACGGATGTCCCGCAGGATGGTCAATCCGCCAAATCCTGAGTCAAAAACTCCGATGGGCGCCCGCTTGATGTCATTGTCTTCTATAGTTGTAGCCATGTCATGTCATTTCTTTACCGCAAAGGTAAGCCATTTTTCGGATATTTTTTGTACTTTTGCGGGTTAAAAAGTGACAATCGCAATCATGCAACCGTTCAAGCCGTATAGCCTCAACCTGAAAGGGCAGCTGGTGACCATCGACCGTCCGTGGGTGATGGGCATTGTCAACGTCACGCCCGACTCGTTCTACAGCGGCAGCCGAGTCGCTGATGAGCAGACGCTTATCGAGCGGGTACAGACTATGCTGGCCGAGGGCGCTGATGTGATTGACGTGGGCGCATGCTCCACGCGTCCGGGCAGTGAATCGGTTGACGCTAGGGGCGAGATGGAACGTCTGGAATGGGCGCTTGCCGCCATTCGCCGTGCTGCTCCCGATGCCATCGTGTCGGTGGATACCTATCGTGCCGAGGTGGCGCGTCGCTGTGTGGAGCAGTGGGGCGCCGACATCATCAACGACATCTCGGGCGGTACGCTCGACGAGGCGATGTTTGCTACGGTGGCCAGTCTGAGGGTTCCCTATGTGCTCATGCACATGCGTGGCACTCCCGAGACGATGGCCGGCCTGACGGACTATGACGACGTCGCTGCCGATGTCCTGGAATGGATGGCACGACGCATCGACGAACTGAGGCAACTGGGAGTGGCCGACGTCATTGCCGACCCGGGCTTTGGCTTTGCCAAGACGATGGAGCAGAACTATGAACTGCTCATGCGCCTCGAGGCTTTTCATGCCCTCAACGCCCCCTTGCTGGTGGGCGTGTCGCGCAAACGCATGATTTACACGCCACTGGCCTGTGACGCCGACCATGCGTTGAATGGAACCACTGTGGTCAACACTGTGGCCCTGATGCAAGGAGCCCACTTCTTGCGTGTGCACGACGTGCGTGCTGCTGCCGAGGCGGTAAAACTCACTACACTGATGCGTCAAAGCATCACCTCAATGACTAAATGACAACAAGATAATGGCATCATCAATTTTCACTCTTTTCAGCATCAAGGACCTGCTCGACATCCTGCTGGTGGCAACGTTGTTGTACTACCTGTACCGCACGATGAAGAATTCGGGCTCGCTCGACATCTTCGTGGGTGTGCTGGCGTTTGTCGTCGCTTGGGTTGTGATGTACAAAATCCTGGACATGCGCCTGATAGGCACGTTCATGGACAAGTTCATCGACATCGGCCTGTTTATCCTCGTTATCCTGTTCCAGGACGAGATCAAGCGCTTTCTCACCGAGTTGGGCTCCAGGCGAGGCCTCAAGGTCTTTGAAAAGCTGTTCAAAAGCAAGACCGAGGTCGAGGATGAGAAAAAGTGGATTATGCCTGTGGTCTATGCCTGCATGAACATGGCCAAGACCAAGACAGGCGCGCTCATCGTTATCCAGCGGACCATACCGCTGACCGACTATGAACGCACGGGCGATATGATTAACGCCGATATCAACTCCCGCCTCATCGAGAACATCTTTTTCAAGAACAGCCCCTTGCATGATGGTGCCCTCATTATTGCAGGCAGCAAAATCATGAGTGCAGGATGCATCCTGCCCGTTTCGCACGACACCAACATTCCCCGTTATCTGGGACTGAGGCACCGCTCGGCCAAGGGTATCGCCCAGGCTACCGATGCCATTGCCATCGTCGTGAGTGAGGAAACCGGCCGCATCTCCTATGCCCACAAGGGAGAGTTACACTTGAACCTGTCGAGCACCGACCTTGAGCATGCTCTGTCGGCACTCGTCGAGAACAAATAAACTGCTGTTGAGCGATGTTTGATATTGACGGTACATTAGTGAGTCTGGACCTGGTCGAACGCTTTTTTTGCTGTGATCTGGACACGTGTCTGGGCGCCTGCTGCATCGAGGGGGATTCAGGAGCGCCGTTGACCGAGCAGGAGTACCAGCAGCTCAAGGAGATTTTGCCTGAGGTATGGGATGACCTGTTGCCCCAAGCCCAAGAGCAGATCAAGGAGCATGGTGTGGCCTATGTCGACGTTGAGGGCGAACTGGTGACCCAGCTCGTGGGCGGTGCCAACTGTGTGTTCACGACCTATGAGCGGGGCGGTATGTGCCTGTGTGCCATTGAGAAGGCTTACCGCGAGGGCCGCATCAAGTGGCGCAAACCCATTTCGTGCTACCTTTATCCGGTGCGCATCAAGCGCTTCCCCGGCTATGAGGCCGTCAATTTTGACCGTTGGAAAATATGCAAGTGTGCCGAGGTGCTCGGACGCCGTGAAGGTATCCGCCTGTACCAGTTCCTGCGTGAACCGTTGATTGAGCGCTTCGGGCAGCAGTGGTATGACCAACTTGTCGCTTCATGTGAACTGTATATTCAAGAATATTTGCAATAAATTATAAGTATAGAGATGAAACAATTATTTGTAGCAATTGTGGCCATGCTGATGTGTGTTGCCACATCTTGGGCCCAAATGACAATAGATGGCAGGAGGTTGGCCTACGATAAACACTCCGAGAGTTACCTCTTGACGGTACCCCAGTCGGCATTCGGCAATGCCTGTGAATTCCCCATTGTCCTCGACGACACGGTGGCGTGGGTGGTTATTAACAACAAGCGGGTAGATTCAACGGTTGTGCTCCCCCAAGTGGGCCCCGATGTCACCTACACGATGTACATATCGCACAATAAGGTTCTGACTAAGGCGGACCTTCGCTTCACCACCATGCCCATCTTGCGCATGGAGGGCACATTTACCGACGAGTATGCCTTAGGAAAGGTCCAGATGACATTGCCCGAGGAGCATGAAACCCGCGATTACAATGCCCGCATCAAGTGGGCTGGCGGCACAACGCTCTATGACTGGATCGAGAAGCACAACTATCATATCAAGTTTGTCGATGATCAAGGCGAAAAGATGGACGTGTCGTTCTTCGGACTGCGCAAGGACAACCATTGGAGGCTTGATGCGGGAATCATCGATATGATCCGCTTCCGCAACAAGGTAGCTCATTCCCTGTGGGCTGACATGGACTCCAAACCCTATTATGCCGATAAACAACCCAATGCCAGGAACTATTCCCGCGGCGAACATGTCGAGGTGTTCCTCAACGACGAGTACATGGGCTTCTTTGATATGACCGAGTTCTTGGACCGCAAGCAGATGAAGCTCAAGAAGTATGATGACGAGAACGGTGTGTTCCATGGCTTCATGTGGAAGGGCAAGGTGTATTCGCGCCAGACGTTGTTCCGCCAGGATTCGGCCTTGGACAACACCTCTGACCATTGGGCCGGCTTTGACCTGATGTACCCCGATATCGACGACGTGAATCCCACCGATTATTCGTTGCTGAGCAATGCCATCCGATTTGTGGCCACCAGCGACGATGAGACGTTTGCCCGTGAGGTGGGCGATTATTTCGACCTGCCCGTCCTGGCCGATTACTATGTGTTCCTCCACATGATGTTTGCTATCGACAACACCTGCAAGAACATCATATGGAGTTGCTACGACAGCGCGTTAGACAAGAAACTGACGCTCTCGGTATGGGATCTGGAAGCGACTGTGGGACAGCACTGGTATGATGCCGATGGCCTGTTCCGCGCACCCGAAATTCAGCCCGAGAACGAGTTTGAGACCTGCCGCTTCACTGCAATGTCACGCAACATGTTGTTCATGCGCTTGAAGGAAATACCCTCGTTCATGAGCCGTGTGAAAAGCCGTTACTGGCAACTGCGTGAAACGGTGTTTGACCCTGATAATATGGTGGCTCGCTATAAGGCTGTCCTCGACGCCCTGGAACAGAGCGGTGCCCTGGAGCGCGAACGTGAACGCTGGACCGGTTCGCCCGACATCGCCCACCGTCCCATCGATTTCTATGAAGAATTTGACTACCTGAGCGATTGGATTAGGCGTCGCATCGTCTATTTGGATAACAATACGTTTGCAGGCAGGCCCGGTGATGTGGATGGTGACGGCATGATCAATCTGTATGATTTGACGAGTCTGATTGACTATCTGTTGACCGGCCGTACCGAGGGCATTAATCCCGATAATATCGATCTCGACGGCGACGGCAGTGCCAGCATTGATGACCTGTCGGCATTGATCGATGTCATTGTGGGAATGAACATTGCGTATTGATAATATTTTTTAAAAATTTCGGTTTTGCACTTGTCAGTTCAGGAATTTGTACTACCTTTGCACCGCTTTTCGTAATCTCTGACAAGAAATAGAGTGGCTTGTGTATATTACGAAGTGATTATTAACGAATTAAAAGACATAACAATGGACTTGATTAAAGTTGCAGAACAAGCATTTGCTACGAACAAGCAGCACCCGCAGTTTTTCCCGGGTGACACAATCACGGTAACATACCGCATCAAGGAGGGTAACAAGGAGCGTATCCAGATGTACCGTGGTGTGGTGATTAAGATGAATGGCGAGGGTGAGAAGAGACGTTTCACCGTTCGCAAAATCAGCGACAACATCGGTGTTGAGCGTATTTTCCCGCTCGAATCTCCGTTTATCGACAGCATTACCATCAACAAGCATGGTAAGGTACGTCGCGCCAAGCTGTATTACCTGCGTGGTCTCACCGGTAAGAAGGCTCGCATCAAAGAGCGTCGCATCGTCAAGAAGGAGGAGGCATAATAAGCCATCTTTCTTTGAGATAAAAAATGAGGACCGAGGCACACAATCAGCGCCTCGGCCCTTGCTTTTTTTTAAAATGGAGAATCATCAGAATAACAATCGGCAGCCGGGTAAGGCACGAAGGGCACTGGAGTCTGTTAAGCAATGGCTCAGTCGCCTGTCATTCCGCACAGGGGTGATTGTGCTGTCGTTGTGTGTGCCGTGCTATATTTTTTCGTTTGCGCAAATGGCTCTGCCGATCAGTGCAAAGGCCAAAGGCGTCTTATGGGTGATTTTCTTTGGCCTGGCCAAGACTTTTCAATACGGTGGCCTCACTATCCTGGGGGTTGAGGGGTGGAAGCGCCTCAAGGCTCGCTTCAAGCGCCATTGACTAATCGATTGCCCGCATCAGGCGCAGGGAATTGATCACACACAGCAGGGCAACGCCCACATCGGCAAATACCGCTTCCCACAGGTTGGCGACTCCCAACACACCCAGTATCATCACTAATACCTTGATTCCAATAGCAATAATGATGTTTTGCTTCACGATGCTGCGAGTGCGGCGACCCAGTGTCACGGCATCGGCAACACGCGAGGGCTGATCGGTCTGGATGACAACGTCGGCCGTCTCGATGGCCATGTCGCTGCCCAGCGCACCCATGGCAATGCCCACATCGCTCAGTGCCAGCACCGGGGCATCGTTCATGCCGTCCCCAACAAATGCTACTTGCCGCTTGCCGTTGTCCTGCAAGCCCTTGATGTGGTCGGCTTTGTCTTGTGGCAGCAGGTCACCGTGTGCCTGCTTCATGCCCAGTTGTCTGGCTGTGTCATCGACGATGGCTTGCTTGTCGCCCGACAGCATCACCGTCTCGATATCCAGTTCGTCCAGTTCAGCGATAGCGCCGGCGGCATCGTCCTTGTGCATATCCTTGAGCAGGATATAGCCTGAATACTTGCCGTCGATGGCCACGGCGACCATGGTCCCGCCGATTCCCAGCAAGTCATCGGGAAAGTCTAATCCTTCATGTTCCAGCAGTCGGGTTGCTCCCACGAGCCATGACTGGCCGTCGACAGTGGCACTGAGGCCGTATCCGGCAATGTTTTTCAGGCTTGTGACCTCTGCGCCTGAGGGCTTTTGGTAACTCACGATGGCGTGAGCGATGGGGTGGGGACTGTCTTGCTCAATGGCGGCTACGGTGGCTACCTGAGCAGGCGTCAAACCCGAAACCGACGTGACTGCAAATTGCCCGGTGGTCAATGTTCCTGTCTTGTCAAATACGATGGTGTCCACGTTGGCGATGGCATCCAGGTAGTTGCTGCCCTTGAACAGGATGCCGCGACGTGAAGCTGCCCCGATGCCGGCAAAATAACTCAGGGGAATGCTGATGACGAGCGCGCACGGGCACGAGATGACCAGGAAGATGAGCGCGCGGTGCAACCACTCGGCCCAGTCATAGCTGAACGAGGGCACGGCAAGCGAGTAAAGCCAGGGAATGAAGGCGACCAGCACGGCAAGCCCGACAACGACGGGAGTGTAAATCCTGGCAAAGCGCCTGATGAACAGTTCGGCGGGAGCCTTGCGCTCGGCGGCCTCTTCGACCAGATGCAGGATGCGCGACATGGCGCTCTCGCTGGCGGGACGTGTGGCCTTGAGCTGAATCGTGCTTTCACAGGGAATCATTCCGGCGAGCACTTCTTGATTTTGCTCTATTACGCGCGGCATGCTCTCGCCAGTCAGTGCAGCAGTGTTGACAACGGCGGTCTCGACGGTGAGGATGCCGTCGATGGGAACGCGTTCACCAGCCTTGACCTCCACGATGTCGCCCACCAGGACGTCGGCAGGGTCAACGGTCTCCCGCTTGTCATTCTTGATGACCACGGCTTTGTCGGGCCTGAAGGCAATCAGTGAACGGATATTGCCGCGGGCATGATCTACTGCCCTGTCTTGCAGCGCCTCACCAATGCAGTATAGTGCCATCACGGCCACTGCTTCGGGATATTCGCCGATGACGAAGGCACCGATGCTTGCAATGGTCATCAGCAGGAATTCGCTGAAGATTTCTCCCTCACGGGCCTCCTCGACGGCTTCAAGCAGGACGCCGAGCCCCACGGGGAACCATGCGGCGGCATACCAGGCCAGCCTTACCCAGCCGTTTTGGAACCATGGCACATCGATCGTGCTCATGATGATGCCGGCCACCAGCATGGCCAGTGACAAAGCCGGTTTCCACCAACTGGTCTTTTCTTCTTCGTGATCGTGTTCGTGACTATGTGCCATATCGAAAACTCCTTTGTTGTCAATTACTGGCAGCAAAGGTACACATAACCCGGTGCAACTGGGTTGCAAAGTTTCAGTACAGCAGTCGTGCGATGCGGGCCGAACCGCGCTTGCCGGCGGCAATGCGGGCAAACAGGCGCCGTGTCACTGGAGCGACAATCCATCGCCAGCGGCGGTTGTGGCCATAGCTCTCGGCCAATGCCTTGTAGGCTTGTTGACACAGCGGCTTGGCCAGTTCGGGATGTCCCTCGCGCTCATACTGGGCGGCCAGCACCATGCGCCGGTATTCCAGCAGGCGCTCAAACCGTATCCTGTGTTTGGGCTTGAGTTGTGAGCATCTCACTTCGTTTCTCATGATGTCGATGACGTGTTCCCACTCGCCGTGGCGGCTATGGAACTCGGTGCCGGTGATGGAGTCGGCCCCGTTGTGGTTGATGATGACCCTCGAACGACCTCCCATATAGGTGACATGTGGTTTGGCAAGCAGCAGCCTGAGGCCCACTTCCCAATCGTTCCAGCGCGGGAGATTGATGTTCCATCCGTCGGTCGAGGCAAAAAACTCGCGCCGCACGGCATAGCGCTGCGTCGCCAGCTGGCCGTGCAGGATGTGGTTGGCAAACAGGTCGCCGCGGTGAAATGGTGCCTGGCGCTGGCTGCCGTCAGGAAAGACGAGTGTCGAACGGGCGCTGATCAGGTCGAGTGCCTTCCCGCGGCTGCGGGCTTTCTCGATCAGCTTGACATAGGACGCTACCAGGTCTTCCTCCATCTGGTCGTCGCTGTCAAAGAAGAGTACCCACTCGCCTGTCGCCTGTTCAAAGCCGCGGTTGCGTGCCGCACCTGCCGTGTGGTGGCTCTCGCTCATGACCACGACGCTGAAATCGCCGCTCTGGTGCGACTGCCTGAAGTCCTCGAGCACTTGCCGCGACTCGTCGGTGCTGTCGTTGTCAACCAGCACGACTTGCAACGGGCGATGGCTCTGTGCAAGCACACTGTCGAGGGTGGCTCCAACAACCGCTGCACGGTTATAAACGGGTATGATGACAGATATCTCCATGGGTGGGTCATTAAATTGGGGTAAAGGTACTGCTTTTTTTGATTGGATGCAAAAAATGGACTTCTTTTGGGCTATTTTGCCAGCCCCTGGACAAAATCAAAATTGAATATTTGCTTATCTGTCCGACTTGCTCTAATTTTGCACTTGCTATGAAGATACTCTTCGCTGGCGACGCCAGCAATATGCACAACTGCCTGGCCCAGGAACTGCGGCGAATGGGGCACGAGGCAATAGTGGCATCCGACGGTTCCCGCTGGATGAACACCCATCGCGATATCAACCTGCTGCGGCGCCCCGGCATAGTAGGCACCTTGCGTTATCTGTATGATATCAAGAGGGCACTGCCCCTCATGACCGGCTATGACATCGTCCAGATTGCTTCTCCCATCTTCCTGCGCCTCAAGCCGCATCGTGTTGCCAAGGTGTTTGATTACCTCAAGGCCCACAACACCCACATGGTCCTCTCGGCTCTGGCGACCGACATGGTTTACTACGATGCCTGCCATGATGGACACACCTACCGCTACAGCGATTACATGATTGGCGACCAGCCGTCGCCCTATGTGAACTCGAGTGAGTATGTTGCCCAGCAGCAGGACAACTGGCGACAGCCGTTCATGAGGACCCACAGCGACCACATCCTGCAGGGCATTGACGGGGCCGTGGCATGCCTGTATGAATATTATGCTGCCTATCAACCGTTGCTTGGTGACCGTGTCGCCTATGCCGGCATCCCCATCGATACCGAGTCATTGTCGTTCAGACCGCTGAATGAGGTCCCTGACAAGGTGCGCCTGTTCATCGGCATTCAGCGCGACCGCCACGTGGTCAAGGGAACCGACAGGCTGCTTGCAGCCATGAAACGTGTCCATGACCGCTATCCGGGAATAACCGAACTCGAAGTGGTAGAGAACCTGCCCTACGAGGAGTACACGCGACGAATGCGGGATTCCCATGTCATTCTTGACCAGCTTTATAGCTACACGCCCAGCACCAATGCACTCATCGCCATGGCTCAAGGTCTGGTTGCCGTATCGGGCGCCGAACCCGAGTACTATGAGCTCATTGGCGAGACTGTCAACAAACCTATATTTAATGTGTCGCCCGTCGAGGAGGGCGACATTGACCGCAAACTGGCATGGCTGGTCGAGAACCGCGACCAGCTGCCCCAACTGGCACGGGCCAGCCGTGCATTTGTCGAGAAACACAATGCCGCTCCAGTTGTGGCACAACGGTACCTCGACTTCTGGAACGGCTTGTAGATGATAAAGGGTATCCTTTTTTTACGTCGTCACCCTGTACGACCTGATTGGGTTTCGCCCAATTAGAAATATTTTCCGACAGCGGCTTTCAGACGGGTCGCGTCTTCAACGCGCTCAACGATTTCGCCACCCTTGATGATAAAGGTGGTGGGTATACCGTTGACGTTATATGCTCCGATAATCTGTGAATTGATGCTGTTGGGGTCAAAGACGGTTATCCAGGGCAGATTCTGTGATGCCTTGCGCCAGGCTACGTTGTCCTCGTCCACACTCACCTGGAAGATCTGCAATCCACGGCTGTGGTACTGCTGGTAAATGTCGTTGAGCAGCTTGTTCAGTTGGGGAGATATCTCGGTGGTATAGGCCGTGAAGTCGAGCAGGACGATGCGGTTCTCGCTAGCGACTTTCGACAGGACCTGTTCCTTGCCATTGCTGTCTTGCAATTTGATCTCGATCAGGCTTGCCACATCGGCATACACGGTGTCGTTGGCGGCGCTCATGGCACGGCGGCGACGCTGTCCGTCCAGCAACAGGTTCACCAGATAGTTGGTGCGCGGGTCGTCGGGACGGAACGAGTTGAAGGAGTTGGCAACAGCGCCAATGATGCGCAAGTCATTGTCGTTCATCGGGTCATACAGCGGTTTGCCGTCGATGTATTTGTTGATGGCATAGTAGGCGACAATGCCGCTGGGATCGGCAGCAATCTGTTGGGACAGCTTGGTCTTCCAGGCTTCCAGCTCGGCTGCGGTGCCTTTGCCGCCGGCAAACTGCATCGCCTCCTTGTCAATCTTCATCACTTGCTCGGCATGCTCGCTGCCGCTCAGGGTGTAGTCGATGCCCATGTTGGGCAGCTTGGCCGAGATGGTCAGGTGGTCCAGACTGTCGATGGGGAAACAGATCGACTGGTTGCCCAGACGCAGCTGGTAGATGCTGGGAACCTCGGGTGCGGTAGCACTCACGCTGAACTTGCCGTTATTGCCCACCTTGATGCTGTCGATGACGAGCCACTCGCCGTTGCTCGATTGCTCGAGGACAAGGGTCGAGTCACTAGCGCCCTCAATGGTGCCATCGATATGGAACTTGTTGCCGTCGCACGCCGTTAGCATTGCAAGGACGGCCATCATCAGAATGATTCTTTTCATGCTTTTTTCTGTTGTTTTAAAAAAATCGATGCGAAATTACACTATTTTTCCCGCCTAGCCAAAATTATAGAAACCAATCACACAAAAAATGAAAAAGACTCGCCGTCACGGAGAGTCTTTGTTCCAAAAAGCTTTACCTTATGAAAAAAATTATTACCTTCTATTTGATGGCGCAAAATTACTGCCAAAAAACTTAACGGCATCCAAAAATAGGATTAAAAAAGGTTAATTTGCCTCCCCATGCCGTTATTTTCCCTACTTATTTCAGTAATATATCGATAATCGATGCGACATCGCCTATATTAACCTCGCCGTCACCGTTCACATCGCAGCGCATGAGGGTCGCCGCATCGGCTGGTGAACCCAGTATAATGTCAATCACGGCCGAGGCGTCACCGATGTTGATTTCGCCGTCATTGTTCACGTCACCGCGCAGGTAGCTGTATTGGTCGGTGATGTCGGCAACGGTATATTTGTTGGTGGTTGAGGTGATCTCAAGATAGATGTCTTGATTGATGCCTGTCACGTCAACGCTCTGGTGCTGGTTGTCGCCCTGGCTGAGCACGACATTGAAGCTGTAGTCGTCGCTGCCGATGTTGAAGGTGCGGTAGTAGAACCGCTGGCCCATCACCGTCTTGGTGTCGGTGACCTTGACGCCAGGCCAACTGTCGCTGATGGCTCCCGTCGAATCCCAGGCATAGATGTAAACGCTGCCCCAGTTGTTGGGCGCGCTGGTCGGGTCTTTGACATAGACCGTGGCGGTATAGGGAACGAAGCCATGGAAGATGTATTCACGCTGCAGCACGTTGCGCACCTTGCCTTCAAACAGGACACCGGCAGTCAGCACGGTGTTGTCGGTGAAGGTCAGCTTCACTTGGCCTGTCGCCTGACGGCTGCTGGCGGTGGGCATGCTGCCGTCGGTCGTGTAGACGATAACGGCATCGCTCTCGCTGGCGGTGATGGTTACGGTAACGCTGCCCTCATACTGGCCGCTGGCTTTGTCAATGGTCAGGGTGGGGGCGGGCGAGGTGTAGTTGGTCACCTCGTGGTCCCACGTGTCGTCGATGTAATAGCCGTGGTTACGGAAGGTCAGGTCGCTGGTCTGCTGCCCGTCGGTGACAAAGATGATGCCGGTGGGGTCACTGGTCAGCGTTCCTTCGTAGGTCCATTTCCATATCTTGCGGCTTCCGTCGGCCGTGCTGCCCATCAGGGTCATCGTCTGGCCAGGCCATGAGCCGCCGGTAAAGTTGCTGCTGCTGTTCCACACCCACGTCGTCACGCTGCTCACGCTGGTGCTCGTTTCCAGGAACACGCTCATGTCGTCTTCCTCGCAGCTGGGCTCGTAGGGCTCCAGCGTGCCGGGCTGGCTGCTGCCGTTGCCCTCGCCGTCGTTGCTCGACAACTCTTCCTCGGTGCCGTCATAGCTCAACACGTTGCCGGCGTTGGCACTGCTGGTGTACAGGTAGGGCCCGTCTTCTCCAATCTTGCCTGGGGCGGGAGTCAGGCTGGTCGAGAGCACATACACGCGCAGGTTGCCCTTGCCGCTGCAGGCTGTGGTCGTCAAGGTGCCGTTGGTCACCGTCTTGACGTCGCCGGTCACACAGTCGGTGTAGGTGCCGTTGAGCACGCCCGTGAATGTGGCGGGGCCATTGATGGTCACGAGGGCGTAGCTGTCGGTCGTGCCGTCGGTGTATCGGCGCTTGAAGGCGTAACCGCCCGTCGACGAACAGCCGCTGGTGCTGTACTGGCCCTTGCGCAGGGCGGGCACGGCTTGGCGGATGCGGTTAAGGCGCTGCAGATGCTTGACCAGGGGCTTGGAGAGGGTGGCGGCGAGATTGCCGCTGGCACCGCTGGCCACGCCAAAGTCGCTTGCCGTCACATGGCCCTTGATGTAACCGCCGTAGTAGGCGCGGCCGCTGTCCCTGAGTGAGCCGTTGCCACCGGGATCGATGGTTTTGCCGGCCTTGAACTCGACCTCGCTGCCGTAGTACAGGCAGGGAATGCCGCGGAAGGTGAACATCAGCGACAGGTTCTCGGCCCATTGCGCGGTTCCCTCGTTGAAGCGGATGTTGTCGTTGGGGCCGGGGCTGTAGTCATGGCTGTCGACATACACCACGTTGTAGGTGGCGTCATTATAATATTTGTCACCGGTGACGGCAAGGTTCCACACGCTGGCAATGTTGTGGAACGAGTAGTGAACGGGAAAGTCGATGACGTTCAGTCCCGAGGCCCTGCTCACGTCGGGCGCGTGATAGGTATTGCCGTCGAGCACGGCATTGTTCGAGGTGGGCATCGCACTGCTCGTTTCCTTATTGTTGTCATTATACATCTGCTGGCAGGAACCGATGTTGTCCAGCGTGTTCAAGTCGGTGCTCTCATAGATGGCGATGCCGTCCCAGTAGCTGGCGTCGTCGTTCCAGCTGTAATTCTTGTTCTCGGCCCATGTGTAGAAGTACGGCGACAGCGCGGGCTGGTTGCGGTAGGTGACGCTGCCCTGGTAACGGGCGCACACCTCGGTGCACAGGTAGAAGTCGGCCTGGTTGAGGCGCTTGCTCTTGTATTGCTCGCCCAGGGCCTTGAAGGCCGGGATATATATCTTGTTGAATGTCAAGCGCGAGATGTGGCCACCCGTGTCGATGCGGAAACCGTCAACGCCCATCTTGATGAATGTGCCGTAGCAGTCAATCAGATAGTCGGCAACAGCGGGGTTCTCGGTGTTCAGGTCAACGCAGTCTCCGGCAATCTGGGCCCACCACCGTGTGTTGTCGTCCCAGTTGAATTGGCCGAAGTGGTGCCAGTAGTTGTGCGTGTCGTGGTTCTGGTTGTCGGTGTTTTTCATCTGCTTCAAGCGGGCGTCATACTGCTGGCCCGACGGCAGGTTGGCGTAGTTGGTCGGCAGCTTGCCCCCAACCGAGTCGGTCGTGTAAGGCAGCATGCACTCGTTGATCTTGAACTGGTTGGCGTTCCAGTCGCGCGTGAACAGTTTGCACAGGTGCTCTTCGCCAAAATTGCCCGTGTGGTTCAGCACCACGTCGAGCAGCACCTTCATGCCGCGGGCATGGGCCTCGTCGATAAGCGTCTGGAACGTGGTGTCGCCGCTCTCGTAGCGGTGGTCAACGCGACTGAAGTTGCGGGCATGGTACCCGTGATAGTCAAGGCCCGAGGCGTTCTCCACAATCGGGGTGACCCACACCGCCGTGAAGCCCAGCGCCTTGATGTAGTCCAGTTTCTCAATCAGACCTTTGAAGTCGCCACGCCAGCACGGGTCGCCATGGTTGGCCGAGGCTCCGTCCCAGCATTGCGCGTTGTTACTCGGGTCCCCGTCATAGAATCGGGTAGTAATCACAAAGTAGATGCTCTCGTCGCGAAAGTCATCGCGTGGCCCCACAAAAGCTGCCCACGCCTGTTGAGTGATAACGAATGCCATCATCAACGGCAATAAATACTTGAAAATAGTTCTTTGGTTCTTCATAATCGTAAGAGGATTAAAAATTTCTGCATCAAAGTTACAGATTGTCTTTAAAAATATCAATATTCCCGTCTTTTTTCGTGGAAATTTTGCTATGCAAACGTTTGCATGTTTGTTTTTTGTAACATCATCGCTGTCACGTTGACGGTGGCGGAGCCACCGCCCTCCACCCCCGTCCACTCCGTCCAGTTCGTCCAGTTCGTCCAGCCCGTCCAGCCCGTCCAGTAGGTCCAGGTCCCCTGTGCCGGGGCTCCGCCACGGCCCCATTTCCAGGAAACGTCATGTCACGTGGGCGGTGGCTCCGCCACCTGACTTGTCCTGAAAAAAGTTGACAGATTCGAGAGGCAAAAAGAGAATGCCAAATGCAAGAATTTGTACAACGATCCACTGTAACGGAGGTGGACCCCAAGACTGGTCGTAGCACGACCCACCGAGTCAAAAAGTTGATTCGTCGGTATGACCCTGACGAACGAGTCGAGATTGTTCGTGAGTTTCTCACAGGGAAATTCACGGTAAGGCAGATCATGGACAAATACATGATCAATACCGAGGCGACGTTTTTTTCCTGGCTGGCTTCACATATAAGTGAAGCACAATCGCTATCTTTGCAGGAAAATAATGTAAACCCTTCAGATATGGCCAACAAAAGCAAGGATGACCAGATCAGGGAACTGAAGGAGCGGCTCCGTCAGGCAGAGAAACGCGCCGAGATGGAAGAACTCCGTGCCAAGGCCTACAGCAAGATGATAGATGTGGCCGAGGAGACATTCAACATCCCGATAAGAAAAAAATCTGGCACCAAACAGTAAGTCTGCTCCGGCAGGAGTGCCCCAAGAACGGTTTGGGCACTCTTACCGGGCTGTTTGGTTACAGCAGACAGGCTTTTTACAAGCACCGTGAGAACAAGGCTTTTGCCAACGATGCCATCGAGCCGCTGATAGTGGAGAAGGCAAGGGACCTGCGCGAGTCCAATCCGGGCTTAGGCTGCGTGAAGCTTTATCTGATCATCAAGAACCTGTTCGAGTCAACCGGCAGCATGCCCGGTCGTGACGCGTTCATCGAGATCATGCGCAAGCACGGGCTGATGGTGCAGATCAAACGCCGCCGCCACTACAAGACGACGGACTCGGACCATCCTTTCCGCAAGTATGACAACCTGATACGCGACATCGTTCCGTCGCGGCCCAATGAGATATGGGTCAGCGATATAACGTATGTTGAGACTGAGGAAGGCGTGTGCTACCTGTCGCTTGTCACCGACGCCTATTCGCACAGGATCATGGGATGGGCCGTCGGGCCGACGCTGGAGACCTGCTATCCGCTGGCGGCACTGAAGATGGCGCTGTCCTCGATTGACGGTGAGACATCTTCCTGGCTGATCCACCACTCCGACAGGGGCAGCCAGTACTGCAGTTATGCCTACGTCAAGGAACTCAGGAAGCATAACATCATGATAAGCATGACCCAGAGCGGCGATCCCCTTGAGAACGCCATCGCAGAGCGCGCCAACGGAATACTGAAAACCGAGTGGCTCTACAAGATGCGGATACCTGATATGGACACATGCCGCACCGAACTGCACAGAATCATCGAGTTCTACAACACCCGTCGGCCGCACCGCAGCATCGGCATGAAAACGCCCGATGTGGTCCACCGCCAATCGGGCCCGCAGAAAAGATGCTGGCGCAACCCCTGGGAGGCAAAGCCTGCGCCTACATAGGGTTTTCTAAGCCATGGGGCGCAATCTGAGCAAAAAAAGCGAAGCTGACAGCTGTCAGCCCCGCATGCTCGCTCAGCGTAGCGCGGAAGCCTATTGCTGGCGGGTTGCTCCCCAGCAGAGCCCGTTTCCTCTTCGGCTTCCGGTTGCAAATGTAACAATAAATTGCGAAAAGCATCCGCATCAGACATTTTGTTTATACCTTTGCGCTGTAAACCCAATCAGGGAAACCTCGAGAGCTGTAAACCCATTCAGTGATAAAACCGCCAAACTGTCAACCCGGTTTAGGCGAACGATAAAATTAGTGTAAACCAACTTAGTTAATCGCTCTCAAATCTGTCAA
>JAEEGJ010004386.1_pt1 | contig 47998 bp, 24 predicted proteins | sample 8958761 | NCBI WGS metagenome assembly JAEEGJ01 (sample SAMN16246546, study PRJNA631951) | gut metagenome | biome: gut microbiome; feature: rumen; material: RS-attached | host: Bos | place: Iran: Karaj | collected 2018-10
CTTTCGTTTCTCCAACGCTAGCGGCCTGTCTTGACGCGCTGGACGCAGATGCCGCTCAATCCTCGCAAGAGAATTGTTCGCAAGGCCAAAACGCCACCACGCTTCCCCAATCCGACGAAAGCCCAAAAAGCGCCGCGCCTCTTTTGCTTGCCTTGGACAACGTAAAGCCCGCGCAAAGCCTGGGCGCTTTTTTGCGCGCCAATCCGCCCGCAGGCCGCCCTGTCTTTGCCGCAATCGGAAGCGAGCGCGGCTGGTCGCCCGCCGAGCGCGCCCTTTTGGAAGAGCGCGGCTTTGTCCGCCTAGGCATGGGCCAACGCGTAATGCGGACTGAAACAGCTTGTACGGTCAGCGCGAGCTTGATTCTTTCTAGCATGGGCGCGTTAGGGTAAACCAAGGCAGATTTTTTTTATAAATTTTTCTAAAAAAACGCCAAGAAGGGCGCAAAGAATGAGCGAGGAGGACGCCAACTGGTTCCGCCAAAATTCAATCGACATCGCCCGCCGCGACTACAACTCCACGATGGAGCATTACCAACAAATGGGCCTGGAAAAAGGCCTGAAACAGGGAATGCAGCAAGGGATGCAGCAGGGCGCCCAGCAAAAGGCCATTGAAGACGCGCGGAGTTTTTACGCCAACGGCGTTTCTGTTGACATAATCGCAAAATCCTTGAACATGACCGTGGATCAAGTCAAGGAAATCGTCAGCGAAAGCGCGCGGGCCGCAAACTAATCCCCCGCAAAAAAACAGGGGCGTCCTGTTGGCCGCCCCTTCTTGGTCTTACCGTCAATTACAGTCTTGCCAGCAACAATACGAGCGGCTTAATCCTTTCTTTGCGCGGTCTCGATGAAGGCGTCGGCGCTATCGCCCCACATGTAGCCAAGGACGGCGTTTCTGGTGCCGTTGCCGTAGACATCGCCGTAGTTGTCGGTGGTATTCATGCCGGAAGCGACGTGGCAATCGGATGTTCCTACCGCGCCAGTCGCCAAGCCGTTCTTGGTAGAATACGCAAGCTTTCCGCCAGCGTCTTTCCAAACGCCTACATTGATGTTTTGCTTTACCTTATTAGCCTCGTCGCTTACGCGGACGGCGCTTTGGGTGGGAACATTGGTAACCTCCCAATTGCCGGTGTATGAATTATATTCGTCAGCGCCTTGCATTTTATCCGCGTCAAGCGTTTTGATGCTGCCCTTGGCGGCATTCCAGCGCGCAAACTTGGGCCGGCTGCTTCCAGCGGAATAGTAGCCGATTTGCGGAATCGGATTGTTGCTTTCGTCAAGCGCAACATCTATCGTAAGGTACTCGCCGGTGCTGTTGTATGAGTCAACCTTGCAAACCTTGGCGTTGTCTGGATCATTGTAATCCTCCAAATACGCGTACCAAATGTCAGAATTCTTTTCATCATATGCCGCGATGTGAACGCCTTTGGCCGAGTCAACCGCTATCTGGCACTTGCAGTCGCCGCCTTTGACCTTTCCGCCAAAGATATCGTCAACGGTAGTCCAAGCGGCGGCCAATCTTTTGGCATCCCCAGTCTCGCCGTTATCGGCCATCGGGTCTCCGCTAGTATAAGCGTAGCTAACCTTGCTTCCGTCGCACCAAACCATTACGGCAACATCGTTGGCTCTTGTGGCGCCGCCGTCAATGGCAGCAATGCATACGTTTGGACTTGCGCTTGTGGACACAACCTGAACGTATTTAAGAGATTCGTCATATGTCATCCACTCAGTAGTCGCATGATTCTTAAAGAAGCCGTTCTTAAACTGCCAATACCTTGTCCTTTTGCTTTCTCCGTTAGGGGCCCAAACACTGCTTGTTACAACGCCAGTTTGCCAATCATCGTTATATGTTCCTGTCATGGCGCCAGCCCTATAGCGTACAGTGCTTTGCAGCTTGTCAAAGTAGGCCATGTACAAGCCATGCGTCGTCGCGGCTATGCTGGGCGACTGGATCCTATCCAAAAAGGTCTTTGCAGTTTCCTTGCTAGCTCCGATTGAAAGGTCTTCAAGCTTGCACGCGGAGTGAATTTTTGTGTCGCGTGGAAGATGGTTTCCGCTTGTTCCGACTCCACCGCTCTCTCGCCAATGGGTCGATTCCAAATAGAACATATCGCTGACTCCATCACCGTTTACGTCTTGGCCTGCAGCGCTGGCCCAAACATATCCATCCGGACCATAAGCCAAGGCTGTGTGGCGGATGTTGGTGTAGCCGTAATTCCAATAAGTCCAAGAGTGGTCGCTGTTTGGCATGCTAAAGGCGCTAGAGGCGTTGGCAAAGGCAAAGCCGATTTTTCCATCCGTAGCCACTGTTCCGCCGCCGCCTGGAGTGAAATTGTCCAAACTGTCAGACTTTGCTTGCTTTTCCACAGTCTTTCCAAAAGGTTGGATTTTCATCTGCGGGTTTTCAACGTTGCCGTACATAGGAGCGGCGGCGTAGGCGTTAAGCTGCCAAACGTCAAAGGCGATGTCGTCGGTCAAATTGTTGTTGTTGGCGTTGTTGGGCTGGCGGTTATAGTAGTTTTTGTAAATATCGTAGTCGCCGCCTTTTTTAATCAATTCGCCTTCGTCGTCAATATTTGTTCCCGTATAAGAGCCGTGAGCGTCGTTGTTGTTGGTGTTGTTGCTTGTGTCAATTCCGCCAACTGTCAACTTAAAGGCGCCTTGCTTGATGTTTTCGCTGTTCAGAGTCACATAACCTGTTCCATAAGCGCCTTCTTTTGCCGTTCTAACCAAATCTGTTGAACCATATTTGGCGCCGGCAAGGTTAAAGCCGTAAATTTCAACATCCTCGTTTTTCTTGGTGACAGAATCCGTAATGCCAGTTAGCGTTGAATTCTTGTAAACATAAACCGGATACGCGCCCAAAGAGCTGCGGTCGGTGACGCCGTTCTTTGCGTTAACCGCGCTAAGGCTGGTCTTTACGCGAGTGATGTATGGAACTATGTCCATTGTGTAGTTTGCTGCTACAGGAGTGACGGCGTACTTGTTTACGCCGCTTAGTTCGCTGGCTTGAGCGGCTCCAATAACGCTAAATTCATCAGAGCTGTAGTTGGCGTCGTTGTAGGGGCTTGTCTTGTCGTCCTTTGCAAAACGGGCCTCTGCGTAATACTTGCCTTTTTCGGCTTGCCTTGTAGTGGCGTAAACCGTCGTGGCGCCGCTTGTTTTTTCCGAAGCCTTGGCGTTTTTGTCAGTCACCGAAAGAACAAATTCCACACCATTCTTAGCCGGAGCCGTTCCGCCATTGTATTTTTCGGTGTCAAGCTCCAGCGTCCATGAGACAAAGTGGCCGGCGTTGTTGTAGCGTTCCTTTACGTTGCCGCTGTCGTCCGCGTCAAGCGCAAAGTGGTAGCCGTTTGTGGCAAGGTCGCCCAAAGTCGTTTGAGTCCAACGAGTGGCCAACGGCTTTGTAAAGTCGCAAGTCGCCGCTGTCGCCGCGCTAAGTCCAAAGCCTGGGATCGTAAGGCTAATCTTTGCGATTCCGGCATTGTCATAAGCCGTTCCCTTAAAGACGACTTTTCCGCTGACTTTAGGCTGGTCGCCAAGCTCGATGTGGCCCTGCAAATCGTCAAGGCTTTCGGCACCGCCTTCTTTTGTCGTGTAAACGCTGTTGTTCGCAAGGCTCTTCCAATAGAAGCGCTTGGTCTTTCCAATCGGCTTAACGCTGTCGTTGACATCGTTGTTCATGCAAAGGTTGATGACAGCCTTTTGCGCTCCGCCTTCGGTGCTGTCCAAAATGTTGATGACATATTTTCCAAGGCCGGCTGTGGCGGTCTTTAGAGAAGTTGCGGGCAAAACGATGTTGTTTACAGTTCTATCTTCGTTCTCGGCAGCCGGAGTGTCTGTACTGATTTTTTCATCGGCGCTGGGCGAAGCGCTTCCCGCGTACAAGCAGTTCCACTTGATGTCGCCGTTTCCGCCCATTACTTCGGGAACAAGGATTACGTCTCCCTTGGCGGCGACCAAAGCGCGGACAGGATTTCCGGCATCGTCAAAGTCGCCCATAAAGACTTCTTTTTCAGCTTCTTCCCAAGTAGACCAGCTTGTTTCGTAAAGCTGCTGCGTTTCGTAAGCGCCGTCATACGCTCCGTCGTAGTTAAAGTCGCTCTTTACAGTAACGTTGGCCAGGCGCGGCGCGTTGTTGGAGACATATGCTTCGGCAACGCTTCCCTTGGAATAGTTTCCGGCCCTGTCGTATGCCGTGTAGTGAACGTCTATCTTTCCGTCAGGGATGTTCCTTGAGTTTATTTTGGCGGTCAGGTTGCATACCGTTCCCTGCATGTGGGCGTATTCCACCATGCAGTCGCTGTCTGAGTTCATTATGCTGGCGGGATAGCCGTAGCCGTAGCCTTCGTCGTTTCTTATGCCCGAGCCGATTTCGTTCTTGGTGTTGTCAACGACAAGGCCATAGGCAAACTGGGCCGCTGTGTAAGCGAGTTCGATTTGATTGTCCAACGTGACGCTAAGGCCGTCGCTAGAAAGGCTCTTTATTACATAAACCGCGCCGCCAATCTTTACCAAGCCGCCGGCGTGTATATGGCCGTTCTTTGCCTTTAGCTTAAGGATGTTAAGGTTTGCGCTGTCGCGCGCGTCAAGCTCTTGGTCAAACCAATAAAGGCCGTCGGCGGCAGGCGCAAGGCTTGAAACGTCCGCCCAGTTGTCGGGATTATCCACTCCGCTGATTTTCTTAGAGACCATCGGATCGTAAATCTTGCTTCCGCGCTTAAAGTAAACCACAAACTTGTCAAAGCCGGACTGGTTCTTGTTGCCATACGTGTTTTCGGCAACGCTGGCGCCAATCGAGTAATAGCCGTTTGAGTTGTGAATGTCTTTGTCAATGTCCAGCTTGCTTGCGTCAATGGCAGGATTGACGTTGTCGTAGTGAACGGCAAAGGCAAAATTGCTGTAGTTGCCCTTTTCGTCAGCGAACAAGACGTAAAGGTACTTGCTTCCAACTCCGCTATCTGGAGTCATGTCATCAAGCTTTGCGTGATAGCCGCTGCCGGAAGTGCCGGTCTTTACATAACACCAGCTGGGCTTTACTAAAACATCCGGGCCGCTTGTGTCGCTTTCGCGAGCGGCTTCGGCCGCGGTTTTGGCGTCGTCGGCCTTTGAGTCGCTTTGTCCGACATAGATTTTCTTTATAATGTCTCCGTCGGTAAGGTCAAATTCAAGCGTCCATTTGCCGCTGACATAAATTCCTTCGCTGTATTCGCGCGAAGCCTTTGCCTGGCTGGCGCCTGATTCATACTGCTTTAAGTATTGGCCGGAAATTCTTGGGCTGTCGGCGTCAACCACCATAGTCCTGTATTGAGGCAAGTTGAATTTGCCGCCGTCATAGGCGTAACCGCAAACCGCCAAAGCGTTTGTCTTTGACTCGCTTCCCTCGCTGGACGGATTGAATTCTTCATTGTTGTTAATCGTAAGGCTCCAAGCGGTTCCCTTAACGTCCAGCAAAACGCCATAGTCGTTGGGGTCTCCGCTTCCGTTCCATTCAATCTTGTTGGCGGGATCGTAGTCTTTTCTCTTGTAAACATTATAGCCGGCGGCCTTAAGGTAATCCAAGTCATTGACCTTTAAAGTAAAGGTCTTTACAGAACCGTCGGCGTTGTATTCAACAGTTCCCCAGTCGGTTCCGCCTGTGTAGCCGGACAATGTGTGGTCCTTGGAGATAATCTGCAAGAAAGCCGCGACCACGCCTTCATCGTCGTCAACGCCGCCGTAAAGCTTTACGCTTCCGCCAATGCGGGCCTGGTCTTTTTCGGGGTTGCTGTAAGTAAATGACGGACGGCCTCCCTGCGGGTCAAAGTTGACCAACTGCGGCTCTTCGTAAACGTTTCCTACATCGTCCGTGGCTTTTATCCAAACATAAATAGGAACAATCGCGTCAAATTTTTTGGATGTATTGATAGAGTCATAGGTTGCCGTTCTCTTAACGCCGTCCGAGCACACCTCCTCAACTGCTTCGTCGATTATGTAGCGCTCAAAAGTCTTGTTGTGGCTTTCTGACGCTGTAGAAACTTGTCCGTCAAAGTAGAGGAACCAAGTCAAACCGGCGCCCGCGATGTCGGCGTAATCCGCGTCGGCAGGCTTGTTCGCCTTGTCGGCTGAAAGGCCCAAAGCGTATTTAATTTCTTTTGCGTAATCGACAGTTCCGTAAACAGTGATGTTTCCGTGTACAGTGTTCAAGTCGGGCGAAATCTTTGTAACGGCGGGCGCGGTGTTGTCAACGATTACAGGCAATGGCTCCGTCGTAACGTCCGACTCAAATGTTCCTTTTATCTCAAGGCTCAAAGAATATGCTTCGCTATCCAAAGCGCTGACGTCAATTCCGGTGATCACGCAAGGATAAACGCCGCTTGTCAAAGCGCCGACAGTTCCAGTATATGAAACGCCGTTAATAGTGGCCGTAACTGAAGCGATTCCGTTGGCGTCTTTGGCGTCAAATTCAAGCTGGATGAATTTTCTTTGGCCGCCTACAGTTCCCAACTTTTTGTGGTCGCTTGAATCCGCCCAATCGTAAGTTCCGGCGGCGGCGGCGCTTACCTTGTAAACAAGGTTTTCAAATTCGGGGCGCTTAGTGTCAACCTTTAGGTAAAGGCGGGTGTCGCCGCCATCAAAGCGAGAGTCCGTTCCAACCAAAACCGGAGCAAGGTACTTGTCAGCGCCGTCTGACTTTACAGAAACAAATTCGGTTCCGGCCTTGTCCTTTACCTTGAACAAGATTGTGTATTCATTGTCGTTTTGCAAGTCGGCGATCCAAGAGCCGCCTGTCACAGTTATCGGATTCCAATTGGCTCCCGCGTCGATTGAATAAGAGAACTCGTCCACTCCGTCATCGTCTTCGATGGTTCCTTCAATCTTTGTTGACTCAAACCAAACGGGCTTTCCGTCTTCCATTCCGCTAAGCTTGGCGGTTGTCAACGTGATTACGGGCCTGTCTTTTTGCGGGTCAATCGTGTATTTTTGAACCTTAACCGTAGAGTTGGCCGCCTTGTCGGAAGCGTAAATCTTTAGGTAAAAGTCTTTTGTCGCGCCGGAATATTCAGTTCCGTCTACAAAAGTTATTTTTTTGCTTGTAGCGTCAACGCTGCTTGTGGCAAGCGGGAGGCTCCAGTTTGATGTTCCGGTCAAGCCGGCGTCATGGTCTCGCGGCGGCGTTCCGCTTTCGTCTATCGAGGCGTCGTCGTTCAAAGACCAATAGCCCTTAACTTCGCTAAGCGCGTTGTCGTCAACGATTCCGCTAAAGGCGACTGTTCCGTTCACGCTTGAGTCCGCCTGCGGCGACATGATTGTAATTACAGGAGCGTCGTTGTCCAAGCTGATTCCAAACTTGCGCTGCTTTGTTTCGTTTGTGGCGATGTCGTGGGCCAAAACGTAAAGGTCGACAGATCCACTTGGAAGAGTCTTGAATGTCGCGGCGGATATTGTAGCCTTAAAGCCAGTGTAGGCCTTGTTGTCGGCTGCGGCGTAAGCCGCCCAGCTTGCGTTCTTGTAAGCGTCGGCGGTTCCGCTTGTCAAATCGTCCTTTGTGAATTGAACGCTTGAAGAAACCACAGTTCCGTTAATCGTAAGCGCAAAGTCCTTAAGGCCGCTCAACGTTTCGCTAACGGTTCCGTAAACGGTCATATCCTTGGCGCCCGAGTCGGTGCCGTTGGCCATAACGTTTCCAGCGGCGGCGGTAAAGCTTTGTCCGTCGTATGTGTACCATGCGGTTTCCGCGGTCGGAGCGGTCGTGTCAACTTGAATTATATACACGCTTTCGCCGGAATCGTTTCCGGCAAGGTCCAAGGCGTGGATTGAAAGCGAGTTTTGTCCTTCCTTAAATCCTACCGGGCTAAGCGCGTATGAGATTTCATCTCCGACAGTTCCGCCAATGACTTCAGTTCCAGAAACCGACGTCGTCTCGCCGTAAGGAGTCATGGCGTATTCAACCTTGTCCAAGCCGCTGGTCATTTCTTTGTAGCGGCCTTTGATGGTCAAGTTTTCGCTGTTGAACCAATCGTCTATAGAGCCGGACTCTCCGATGACAATCGAACCAACGCGCTCGGGCGCGACTGTGTCAATCGTAAAGGCAAATTCCTTTTGGCTTGAACGGTCGGCGGTGTCTGTGGCCGTCGCCTCAAAGCGCCATTTTCCGTCGCTTGCGCCTGTGTCCAAAAGCGTGATTGTCGCGCTTGTCTTGTCGGCGGAGATCGCTATGCTATAGCCGTAGGGGTTTGTGGCCGCGTTTACCGGCGTTGTTCCGCCGTTAATGTAGGCCTTGACGTCAAGGCTCTTTATGCCGGAAGCGTCAGCGATGCCTACAGTGAACTGATACTTTCCGCCTGTCGCGTCGGACTTTTTGTAGTATTCCGCAATCGTCGGAATCGTGATTGCCGGCGGAGCGAAGTCAAACGTAATGTTGGATACTGTCGCAACCGCGCTAAGGTTTCCCGCTTGGTCAATGGCGACGACGCTAAGCTTTTTGCCGCTTGAGTTTGTCTGCGGAACGCTTTGGTTCCAGTTGGCGCGGCTTACGCTCTTTGGCGCGGCCGGAATGGCGGTCCATCCGCTTATGCTGGCGGTGTACATTCCGCTTACGGAAGCGCCCATCGCGATTGCGGTTTCGGCCAAGTAAAGGCCTTGACCCTGCTTTTTATAGTAAGTCTTGTCGGCGACGGCTGTTCCAGTGGCGGCTGTCCAAACAACGCTTGGAGCGGGAAGCGTCGTCACGGCGTCGTCCCACCTGTACCAAATTTCGCTTGTGCCGGAGCCGCTCAAGTCGCTCCAAGTTCCGCTCATCTTGTAAGAGTAGCTTGTAACGCCGGCTGTAGTCGTGGCGGTGATGTTCTTGTCGTTTTCAAAAATGTAAATCGGATCAGACTCGCTTTGTCCTTCGGCGCGGGCCGGAGCGCCAATCGCAAGCGCCGGAGCGGCGTTGTCCGCCCAGAAAATGTAAGTCGTTTCTTCAGAAGTGGCGCCTTGGCTCTTTGCCTGGACTTTTAGGGCCACTGTGTAATTGTCAAACAGTTTGTCGCCGGTCAAGTCAAACTTGTTCATCGGAACTTCAATCTTGTACGCGCCGTCGGCGACTTTCGTTATGCCGCTTTCTTCATATTTAATAACAGGCAAGGTCTCAAGAATGTCTTCATCCTTTAAGTAGCCTTTGGTCTTTGCGTAGCCCTTGTAAAGAATCGGAGTCACTTTTACCCAGTTTCCGTGTTCTTTAATCGTTCCCTTTTGGTCCGCGCCGGATTTGTCGGCGATGTTTATCGTCGCGCTGTAGGCCGCGCTCTTTGTCTTGTCGACGGCGGCGGCGTTGATAAAGAATTGGTCGTCAAATTCAACTTTAGGAGCGTCGCCAGTCACAGAAACCATAAAGGCATAGGTTGCCGCGCTGTAAAGCCTGTTGCCGGCGGTGTCTTCGCCGGTCGCGACCATAAGGTAATGCAAGCCCGCCGCCATGCTGTTTGGAAGCGTAATGTTGTAAGTGGCGTTGGAAACTGTCTTGCTGTCAGGAAGATTCTGAACAAGAGTGTCGCCGTCCTTTATGTCAAAGCGCTTGGCAGGATCTGTGTTGTCAGAAGAATAAGAAGGCTCGACTTCCTCTCTGTCGCCTGTGTCGTCGCACAAGTAAAAGTAAGCCCTGATTGTATTGGCTTTGACTTCGTTTCCGTCAAGTCCGGCCGTAACTTTGATGGAAGCGTTTCCGCCGCTGGAAACTTCGGCAAATTTCGGGTCGTCTTTGTCAAACACATAGCCGCCAAACTCGTACATCGGGCTGTTGTTGGCGTTTACGCTCATCGCAAGCGGAGAGCTTGAGCCAATCTCGCTAGATTCCTCAGGCAAAGAGGCAAAGTACTTGTAATTCTTTGACAAGCCGCTTTGGTCGTATGTTCCGTCCAAAATTTTCTTTACGGTTTCAATGTCATCGTCGTCAAGGTCAGAAAGATTGTAGCTGCCGTTAAGAATCTTTTTAAGCTGGGCTGTTTGCAGCGAGTCGGAGATTACAGAAATGCCGCACGCTTCGGCGATCAATTGCTTTAAAGAGCTTTGAATGTAGCACTTGTCGCTTACGTTTCCGGCCGCGTCAGTCAAATACGGGAATATGTAAAGGCTTACAGTGTCACCCACCGTGGCGCCCTCGTACATCTTCATATAGTTTTGATAAAGAACATAGTCTTCGCTTGCCGCCGAAGGAATGTCCGTTTCTGGGAAGTATTTTGCGATTGTAACTTCCGTTCCGCCGGCTGTTTCAAAGCCTTCAAACGTTGTCTTGGCAAGAGAGTTTGTGATTTCTGAATAAACACCGCTCGCGTCCTTTTTAAATACGCGGATGTCCATTTGCTTTACGGTGTGGTCGTCGGCGATTTCGCCCTTTATAGTAACGTCGCGTCCGTAAGCGGCCGGGTCGTCGATGCTGATTGAGTTTGGCTTTGTGACGCAGAATACGGGCGGAGTGTTGTCAACGTCAAAAACACGGCTTGCCGTGCCGCTGACGCGTCCCGCTCCGTCGTAAGCGACTACGTCTACTGAATAGGTTCCGTCCTTAAAATTCAACTTGTCAAGGACAATGGACCAGTTTTTTCCTGAAATATTTGTTGTTTGCGTGGTCGTCTCGCCCGTTGCCGTGTTTTTTATAGTAAGAACTACTTTATCCAAGCTTTTATCGTCGTTGGCCACGCCGCCAATGACAAAGTCTCCGCTTACGCTAGTAGAGCTTGCGGGCTGTGTGATTGATACAGTAGGAACGGAAGTATCGATGCTTTCGCCCAAGCCTACGTCGCAAGAAGCAAAGGCAAAAACGAGCGCTAGGGCCCCGCAAAGGCCCGCAAAAAGAGAATGAACGCTAAAAAATTCAGACTTTTTCATCTTTCTATTTATCGTCATTTTTGCCCTCCTTCCTTAATAGTCAGTATCCGGTGTTCCCGTAAGCTGAGCGGTTTCGACGTAGCCCCTTATTCCGTCCACGCGCTTGTAGCCCAAAACGGCATTTTTCGTTGTATTTCCGTAGCAGTTGGTAGAGCCAGCCGGTTTTGCAGTCGAATTCGCTATTACCCCCGCATTTTTCCAGACGCCAACATTCATGTTGTCTTGCGGAACACTGCTTGTTGTCGGAACAAAGCCTACATCCCAAGTACCGGTGTATTTTCCATTGTCGTCAACTCCGTTGCCAAAAACGCCAGCCTTTGCAAGGCGCGCGAATTTTGGAAGCTTGTCGCTGGAAGCGTAATAGCTTATGTATGGCACTGGAGCGTAAGTTGTTGTTTCCGCCCCTTGAGCGCTGGTAACCACAACTGCAACATCAAGGTCAATGTTTTTACCGACGCTTCCGGTGTCAACGCGGCAAATATTTGTCGCGGCGGTTTGCGCATAGCTTGCAAGATAAGCGTACCAGAGTGTACCTGTGGCGGAATCTTGAGCCGCAATGTGAACGCCATTGTTTTTGTCAACCGCAACCTTGCAATAATATCCGTTGGCCTCATTGGCGCCAAAAATTGTTTGGATTTTCCAACCGGCGCCGACTGTTTGGCCAGTTCCAACACGTTTTGCGCTAGGCGTATCGTTATAGGCGTACCGCATAACGTTTGCAATTGAATCATACCAAACCATTACAACAACGTCGTCGTGTATCGTGGTACTATTGGGAATATACTTGCCGCTAGCGCCAGAAAGCGCCGCGATGCTGACATAGGAACCGCCTTGCGGATTGCCGCTGGCGTTTTCTTCTGTCACAATTTGACAATTTGCGACGCTAACAGCGTATGTATGATTGTCAACTCTTTCTTTTGCTTTTCCTAAGTTTACAAAGTTTCCTGTATTACCGTCTCTTCCGTCACTATTAACCTTAAATTCTTCGCTCAAACTTGATCTAAAGCGGATTTCTTTATTAAAGGAGTCGTAGTAGGCAAGGTAAACATTGCTTCCCGCAGAGGCGATGCAGGGCGACTCGTGTTTGTTGATTTCGCCAGTGTAAACGGTAGTAGAACTAGTCTCGCCTTTTTTGCCCAATTGGCCTGTCATTTCCAATTGAGCGCACTTCTTTCCGTTGTTAAGAACACCGGTTCCTGGGCTTCCCCACAAAGACGAATGGAAGGTAAAGAAGTCAGCGTAACCGTCTGAAGAATCTGCGTCGGCAATCGTCGCAAAAGAGTTTCCGTTTCCATCGTAAGCCATAGAAAGCGAGTTTTGCGTATCCGAGCCCATATGCCAATATTCGTAAGAACTTGTCTCTCCGGGCATGGCAAAGGTATTGTCACCGTCGCCGTATCTAAAGGCAAAGCCTATCAAACCATTAGAGGGATTAATTCTCATAATCGGAGAACTTATTAATTGATCTCCCAAGGTTGCGGCGCTACTGTTCAACTGCCATACATCAACGTAAACCTTGTCGGTAAGCTTGTCGTTTGTGTCGTTTGGCTGCAAATTATAAGCCTTTGTGGCGTCGTGCAAGTTGTTAAGCGAGTCAACGCTGTTAACAGTGACTTTAAGACTGGCGCTTTCTGTCATGCTCGTTTGGTCAGACGGCGCGTTTTCGCGCTTGATGTTAAAGCCGCTGACTGTAAAGGTTTCAGCCACTGAGTCTTTGTAATATACTGGCCAGTGGCCCTTGGCGGTGCGGGAAAGCTCAACGCCCTTTTCGCTAAGCATTGTTGTAAGGCCAGTGATGTATGGCACTATGTCCACCTTTAAGGTGTCGGGTTTTTTAGTCGAGTCAGTGTTGCCGCTAACGTTTTTTTCTGTGGCGGTGGGCAAAGCGTATTTTGAAGTTCCGTTAAGGCCTGTCAAAGCCGTTCCGCTTGCGCTTGTCAAAACCTGGTCGCTGGCGTAAACGTCAATCTTTACGTCTGTGTCGGCGACATTTGTAATATAGCTTGTGTCCCAAACAAATTCCCAGTCGGCGCTGTGGCCGTCCTCGTCGATGCCATTGTCAGTTACTGTAAACTGCACGCCGTTATCGACAAGCTTGTTCACATTGCTCCAAGTCTTTGTGGCAGCGTTGTATGTTGAGGCGATGTAGCCCTTGCCGTTTCCTGGCTCGGTTGTGGCGGCTTTTGTCATTCCCGCGCCGGCAAAGTCAGTGTCCATAACGCCAGTCGTTCCCTTTTGGATGTTGACGTAAATGCGGTAAAGCATCTTTTTATCGCTTACAGTTCCGCGCAAGACGATCTTTCCGCTGACCTTGTCGTCCGTGTCCATCTCGGCGTTTGTAGCGCCGGCTGTTGCGTTAAACTTATCCGACGGCAAGTCGGCGCTAAGGTCGATGTGGCCGGCCGCAGTAGAACCGTTCCAATAAACGGAGTTGTTGGGGTTGCCTTCGCTGTCCGCCGCGCCTTTTGCCTTCCAGAAAAGGTTTTCGCGAGTTATGGTGGGCTCTTCTGTATCGTTCAAGTTAACTGCCATGTAAATTGTGGCAGTCGCTGTGTCGGTTCTAGAGTCAAGGGCTGTAATATTCGTAGAGCTTGCCGGAAGCGACGCGCCTTCGGTCTGGTCGTAGAAGATAAAGTCAAATTTGTGCGGAGCGTTTGCCGCAGTGTCGCCAATGCTCAACGAACTAAAGTCGCCGACTTGGATCGCAATCTCGCCGCCGCGCGCTGTCGCATCGCTCTTGGTCTTGTCTTCCTCTACGGTCTCAACCAAGGGTTTCGCCGTCGCGTTGATAAGAGGCGTTGTTATGTTGGCGCCGCTTGTGATCGCGGTTCCGTTTTTCTTGCTAATCTTGTAGGCGTAGTAAATGTTTCCGTTTCCGCCAAGGATTTCGGGCTTGATGACCGTCATGCCTTTTGCGGTAAGGTAGGCTTTTGTGGCCGATCCAAGAACGGCTTCAGTTACGGCGCCGCCGTAGTTGTAGTCTTGGTTCCATGTCAAAAGCTCGCCCGATTCAGGATACGGCTTGGCCTTTTCTATGCTTTCGTCGCCAAAGTCTACGCTGTTGTCTCCGTTCAAATCGGTGCCAAGATTGATTCTTGCAATGCGGGGCCTGTTGTTGCAAACAGTCGCGTCAACAACCGGAGATTCGGAAGAGTCGCCGGCGCAAGAGTAGTTTCCGGCCTTGTCGTAGGCAACGTAGTGAATCTGCACGGCGCCGTCGGCGATGTTCTTTGAGTAGATGCTGGCGTTCCAAATCCAGCTGGTTCCGTTTTGGGTCAAGGTTTCTATCATCAAGTCGCCGTCGTCGTTTGACGGGCTGTTGTAGCCGTAGCCGTAGCCTGCAGTTGTTTTCCTTGTTCCAGCCGTTCCTTCGTTAACTTCGTTGTCAACGACATTGGCGATGGCAAAAAGGGCGGCGTCATTTTTTGGCTGGTCGTTGTCAAGCTCAACTTCTGGCTGACCATCTATAGTTACCTTTGTTTCGCTATCTTTTGACGTAATTCTATAAATTGCGCCTCTAAGTTTTACCAAACCGCCAACATGAATGTTGGGGTCGGCGCTTATCGTTAAGGCATTGCGAATGTCTTTGTCTCGGCCTACACTTTGGCTCGTCCAATAAAGTCCGTCTTCAAAGGTCAAGCCTGTTGTCGTTCTTCTGTTGCCGTCCGCTTTCTTTGAAATCATCGGGTCAAAGATTTCCAAAGGTTTGCCAGAAGCGTCCTTTCCGCGAGTAAAGTAGAAGGCCAAGCGCTCAAAGCCGGACTGCTTGGTTCCGTCGTCTGCGTTGTCTTCGCTTACCTTAGAGCCAAAGCTGTACCAGCCGTCAGACTGCTGAACGGTCGTAGAAATTGAATAGCCGTCGGCGCCCTGAGCGGCCAATTTTGGCTTTTCGTTGTCGTAGCTTACAATGTAAGACTTTGCGACCTGGGCTCCGCCCTTTCCGCCCTTGTCCTCAAAGAAAACGTAAACAGCTTGGCTTCCGCAGCCTGTGCCTGTTTCCAACGGAAGCTTTATGTTTACGGTCTTGTAAAGGCCGCCTTCGGGCGTTCCCGTGGCTACAGTTTGGCCAAGATTTGGTTGTCCGTTTACAAAATAAGTTACAATATTGTCTGCCTTTGTCGCTTCTTGGATCGTGTCGCCTTTTCCAATCTTTATAAGGCCCATGCCTTGGCCGTCTGTCAGCTTAAATGTCAAGAACCACTCGCCCTTTACATAAACGCCGTCCTTGTAGTCGCGTCCGGCGGTGGCTGTGGCGGACGTTCCGTCGGCTCCAAACTGCTTAAGGTACAAATCCTTAAGCGAAGGATTGTCGCCGTCGATTTCAAAAGTCTTGACTTCTTCTTCGCTGTAGTTGGCGCCGTCATAAGAGCGGACGCGAATTGCGGCGGTGTATGTCGTGCCGGTCGGCGGATTGATTTTTCCGTTCTCGTTCAGCTTAATTGACCAAGAGCTTCCGTTTACTGTTGAAAGCATCGCGTAGTCGGCGGGATCGGGAGCGGGAGTTGCGCTTCCGTTCCAAACAGTGGAAACGTCGCTCATCTTTACAACGGTATAGCCCTTTTCTTGCAAGAAGTTCCAGTCAGCGGCAGTCGGGAACGATGTAATCGCGCCGGCGCTAGACTCACGGACCGCCACTTGAGCAAATACTTGCTGGATTGTGGGATGCTGGGTGTCTTTTGCCTTGGCGCCGCCGTAAATCTTTATGTCCTCGCCCATCGTCTCACCGTTTTCGGTTGGGTAAGAGAATGAAACTTCGGGCCTGTTTCCCTGCGGGTCAAACTTAATCAAGTACTTGTCTTCGATATAGTTTCCAACCGCGTCTTGGGCTTTAACCCAAAGGTAAACGTCAACAATTGAAGTAAAGGTTCCGCTGTCGATTTCGGCGTCGGTTGCAACATGCAAGTCGTCAACTATGTATCGCCTTAATGTTTTTGCGTGAGTTTCTTCTTCTGTGGAAACGCCATTGTCAAAGTAAAGGTACCACATCAAAGAGCTCTTTTGGCTTATAACGTCGCTAGCCGTGTAATCGTCATGGCTTGCGTCGCTTCCGCTAAGCTTAAACCAAAGCTTTTCGGCGCCCCTTACCGTTCCGTATGGGTTTACGTTGCCGGAAACAGTTTGGCTGCTTGAAGGCGCGATGCGGGAAATTTGCGGCTTTTCGTTGTCAACCTCTACAGCAAAGCTTTCTTCCCTAAACATGTCGGCGTTGTCATATACGGTGATTTTTCCGTCATAGCTGCCGCTGTGCCATTGGCTGCTTTCGCTTTCGTTAACGTCAATCGGTCCAACAGTCACAAGGCGGGCGCCGTTCAACGCCGGGTTGTTGTCGTAAACGTCAGCGCCGCCGCTGTTTTTAATCTTGCTTTCGTCGTCAGGATAAGCTTTTGAGGCAATCGTCAAATTGCCGGCGGCCTTGCTGTATTCCGTTCCGTTAAAGACAAAGTTAACTTTATCGTCGTTAATGCCGCTTTGATCGGTGGCGTAGAAGAAGAGCCAGAATTTATTGCGAGTTCCGCCGACAATTCCGAGAGCGGCGTCAAACTTTTCTTGGCCGTTTTCAATAACCTTGAAAGACTTGCTGAGAATTAGCGGCTTTTTGGTGTCAATCTGAATGTAAACGGTCGTGTCGTCGCTGTCAGTCTTTCCATAGAAGTCTGTGGCGTCCTTCTTGATTTTTGGGCGGAGCCAAGTCTTGTTGTCTCCAGTTCCGTCGCCGGAAACAAATTCCGTTCCCTCCGCGTCCGTAACCTTGAACAAGATGTCATGCTTTCCGTCATAATCGTTTCCGTCGCCAAAGAAGTCAAAGACGCCGCTTGTAAGGTTAAGCTGTGTCCAATTCACTCCGTTGTCATCGGAGTATTCCAACTTAAGGTTGGTGAATCCGTCGTCGTCTTCGACTTTTCCGCGAATCCTAGAATCGTTCTTTTTCCAAACGTAATTGCTGGCGGTCATCGCGCTGATGTCGTCCGGAGCGGTGATCGTAATAATCGGCCTGTCGCTGTCCGGGTTTACAGAATAATCAAAAACCGCGATCGTTTGGTTCTTCGCTTTGTCCGCGGCCTTGATTTTTATGTAAATCTGCTTTGCGTCTCCAATAAATGGATCGCCGTTGGCAAACTTGTAAACTTTTTCATCCGCATCGTAATAGCTAAACTTGCACTCAGGAATCGTCCAGTTATACTTTGAGCCTGTGTTCTGGTCTGTGATGTCTGTGTCGCTTGACAGAATCGCGGCGGTGTTGTCGCTAGAAAGATAAATGCTTATATCGTCAAGCTCTTTGTCGTCGCTTACGCTTCCGCTAATCTTTAGCGTTCCGTTTACGCTCTTTGCCTCGGTTGGAACGGGGCTTCCGTCAGGCTTTGTAGTGGGAATCGTTGGATCAACCGTTCCGGCGTTAACGGCCTTGTAGTCGGCGATGCTTGTGTCGGGCGTGTTAAGAACGATTGACGGCGCCTCAACGTCGCTGTCAAGGACAAAGACTCTGTCTTTTGTTGTCTTTTGCGCTTTGTTTGAAATGGAAAGGTTAGCGTCACCGGGCGTTCTCAAAGAGGCTGCGGGAATGACGGCCTTCCATCCGGTAACCGCGTAAGACTCGCCGGGCAAAGCGGTCCATGCCGCTCCAATGTAAGAGGATTCGCTCTCCAAGCCTGTGTCCGTCGTCCATTCAACGCTTGTGGGCGTCACTTCCGTTCCGGCGATTTGCCAGGCAAGGCCGGCCACGCCGCTTAATGGGCAAGAGACCGTTCCGTAAACTGTCATCGCCTTTTGGCCGTCGGACATGATGATTCCTTCGGCCTTGGCAAGGTCAGCGGCGGCGGGAGAGGCGGCGTATGTGTACCAAGCCGCGGCAAAAGCGGGTTGGCTTTGGTCAACGTTTATCGCAAGAAGCTCGCCGGCGCTTTCGTTTCCGGCCTTGTCAACGGCTTTTACTGTAAGCGTGTTTGCGGTCAACAAAGCGCCGTTGCGGACGCTTTGCTCAAAGCCGGTCACTGTAAGCGTAAAGGGAGTCGTTCCTGGAGCGGCTTCCAAAGTCTTTTGGCCTTGGATGCTCTCTGTCGCGCCGACGGGCGTCAATGCGTAAGAAATCTTGTCCACGCCGCTAGAGCTGTCCGTCAAGTTTCCGTTAAAGACAAGGCCTGTCGACGTGAACCAAGAGCCTTCCCACTTGGTCCACTTTGTCATGTCGCTTCCGCTTCCAACGGCGATTTTTGTTCCGTTGATGTTGGCGGGAGTAGTGAACGTTTCAAATGTCGGAGCGATTGTGTCAACGATTCTTGTCCATTCAAGAGCCGTCGCGTCGCGGCCAGCCGAATCCTTGGCCGCAACCTTAAAGTTCCATTTGCCGTCGCTTGTTCCGTCGGACTTTAATCCAATCGCGATGGTGACGGTTTTGTCATTGGCTTGAGTCTTTGTAAGGGTGTAGCCGTTGCTTCCGCTTGCAACTTCCGTTCCGTTAAGCGTTGCTGTAACAGTCACGCCGCTAGCGGCGATCTTGTAGGAGTCGCTGGCCTTGGCGCTTATCGCAAAGTCATGCTTGACGCCGGACTCATCCTTGGAGTCATTCTCGTTGTAATAACCGTTGCTGGCGGGCTCGCTTGTCAATTCAACTTTTGGAGCCTCAAAGTCGTAGTTCAAGTTTGTTCTTCCGGAAACGGCGCTCAAATTTCCTACAGAGTCAACGCCGATTACGCGGAATATTTTATTGATGCCTTCCTCTATCTCAATCTTTTGTTCCCAAGAAGTGCTAGAGGCGTTTTGGCTGGCGCCGTCAACGAGAGTCCAAGTCTTTCCTGCCGTTCCATTCAACGACAAGGTGTACAAGCCTGCCACGCTTGTCGTTCCCGGCTCAAATTTGTCGGTGTCCACAAGTCCGTAGCAGCCGGTCGCCTGCTTTTCGTAGTAGTCGGTTCCGGGAACATAGTAGCCCGCGGCCGCCGTCCAAGAAATTGACGGAGTTCCAGTGTCGTCGCTTGTGTACCACAACTTGCGGGTGCCGGAACCGCCGATGTCGCTCCAAGTTCCAGTCGGCGTGATGTATGTCTTTAATGTTTCGTCGTCCTTTTCGTAGCTGGAGAAGTCTTCGGTAATCAGCGTCTCGGTCGCTTTTGGAGAGGCCAAATTCACTTCCGGCTTTTTGTTGTCCGCCCAGAACATAAAGACCTTGTCGTTGGACCATTGCTTGTTTCCGTCGCCGTCTTTGTAGGCGCCGCTTGCAATAAGGGCAATCGTATAGTTCTTTTCGCCGTCAATGCTAAAGGCAAAATCCTTTATAGGAACATCCAAGTAAAAGCTGTTGTCTGGGTTCTTTACGATTTGGCTTGTATATGTTTTTTCAACAGTCTTTGCGGGAGTGTAATTGTCGCGGTAGCCCTTGGAGGCAACGTGGTCCGCGTAAATCACGCCTGTGACTTTCACGCCGTTTTGCTGGATTTCCACAGACTCGTCTTTAATGTCAATTCTAAACTTGTAGTCGCCGCTAGACTTTACTCCAGCTCCGTTGATATAGAACATGTCGTTCGGCGCGGTCAATGTAGGCGGCGTGATTGTAACGGCTACCTTAAAGCCGTACTTGTTTCCGCTAAGCGCGGCCAAATCGCAGTCGTTTTCATCCTTTCCCGTGGCCTCAAGCAAATAAAACTTTCCAGCGTTCAAAGAAGGAAGCGTTACGTAATAAGACTGGCTTGTAACGGATGTTCCAATGTCCTTGGTCTCCTTGTTTGTCGCGTCGCGGACAAGGACGGCTCCGGTCGCCGAACTAAAGGCAAGGGCTCCCTTGTTTCCGCTGCTAGAGGAATCGTAAAGATTAACGACAAGGGTCTTGGGCAAAATGCCCCAACCGTCGCGGCCGGCTTTTAAGGTGATTGTCACCGTTCCGCCTGTGTTGACGCCAACCCAATTTGCCGTTGGATTTTCGTAGCCGTTAAAGTCGTAAGTCGGATTGTTGTCCGAGTTGACAGTGGCGCCAAAACAATTCCGCTTGCTGGGATCGCTCTCGTCGTATTGGCAATAGTAATCCGCTGCTGTTATGGTCGAGCCGGCGGGAGGATTTCCTTTAAGGATTTCCAACGCCTTCTCTTTTTGCGCGGCGTTCAATTCGCCAAGAGTGTATGTTCCGTTATAGATTCTCTGTAGCTGGGCGGTTTGCAAAGAGTCAATCGTCTCAGCGACGCCGCAAGTTTGCGCAATCAACTTTCGCAAAACGCTTGCGACATAGCAGTGGTCGCTTACGTTTCCGGCCGTATCCTCCAATGTTGGAACGATGTAAAAATAAACGTCGCTCCCAAGCGTCGTGCTTCCATACATCGCCAAATAGTTTTGGTACAAAGGGTAGTCCTCGCTGCTTGCGTTCGGAGGAGTGTCAAAATATTTTGCTATGTAAACTGTCGTTCCGCCGGCGGTTTCAAAGCCGCTAAATTCAGTCTTAGCCAAAGAGCCTGTTATTTCTGTCACACTGCTTCCGCTTGCGTTCGTTCTAAAGACGCGGATGCTCATGTGGTCAATGTCGTGGTCGTCGGCAATCTCGCCGCTTATCGTCACGGAGCGGCCGTAAACTTTTGAGCCGTCTATTTTAAGGCTTGAAGGGCTGGTCACGCAAAAGAACGGCGCGGTGTTGTCAATGTCAAAGGCCGTGCTGGAAACGCCGCTTGTGCGCTTGTTGATGTCGGTTACAGTAACGTCGGCCACATAACTTCCGTCGGGAAGCGGATACTTTCCTGTGACGGGATCCAACTCGTTTACGGTTCGCTCCCAATTAAAGGCGCCGCTAGCGAACTTTTTGCTTGTGTCGATGATTCCGCTGTAAGGATAAGAAACGCCGGTGCTTGTGTTCTTTAATAGAATGTTAACGGACTTTACGCCCTTGTCGTCGGAGCATGTTCCGGTAATCGTGACTTTGTCGGCCCAAACAGACGCCTTGGCCGGCCCCGTAACAGTAAGGCTAGGAGCGTCGTTGTCAACCGCTTCGCCAAGGCCTACGTCGCAAGTTGTCCACAAAAGCGCGGAAGCTATTACAACGAGAGAGAAAGCTGTCTTTTTCAAAAACTCTTTCATGCAACGCCTCCTATTAGAATACGTTTGTTCTCAAACCAAACGAATACTGGAATACAACTCTAGAAACCTCGATGCCGCTAGTATCCGTCGGAATGAACCACAGCTGGAATTCAGTGTAAGCGCTTATAGTCTTAAAGCACTTAAACTTGGCAAAGTGCATTCTGGGGAACTCGATTTGAGTGATTACAGCGCTCAACATCTGTCCCTTTCCAGAAGCCGTTTCGTTAAAGTATTTAAAGCTGGCTCCAATCGCAAAGTTGGCGCTAAGCCAGTCCCAGTCATGACCGAACATCCAGCCAAAGGGCAAGTTGGCCACGTTGGCGATAATCTTAAATCCAAGAACGGCGCTTCCGCCGTAGCGCATCGGACTTCCAGGACGGAAGATGTCGCGCTGGGTTTGGGTAAACTGTCCCCAGTTAAACTGAACGCGAACGTTGTCGTCAAAGAACGTAAGTCCAAGGCCAATGTCAAAGAGCGTGGCTCCCCAGAAGCTGGTGTCAATGTACAAGCCCTGGATGAACTTAGGAACGCCGTAGCTGTTCTTGTCGCCCTTTCGCAAGGCAAGCTTGACTTCTGACAAACCTACGTCGTCGTTGGCCAAACCGCTGAACACCAAATTCTGGTTGTAGCGGCCGCCGACTCCAGGCGCGATGATGCGGACAAAGGGCGCGGTCTTGTCAATTTGAACGATGCAGCGGGTAACGGCGATTTCGCCGTTGGCCATCTTTGCCCTTATCAAGAGGAAGTGGTATCCTTCGGCCAAGTCGTCGTTTTCAATTCTGAACGACCACTTTGCCTTTTTGCTTATCTGCGTAAAGGTTCGTCCATTGTTCAAGCTAAGCTCAACGCTTTCGACTTTTCTTAACGAAATGTCTTCCTTCAAGTCTTTTCCGCCCTTCTTCTTAGAGGCGATCATTTCGGCTTCGCTGATAGAGTATCCGGCGGTTCCCTTGATTGTCGGGCGGTCATAGGCAAAGTCGCCGTAGTCAAAGTTTTCGATTCTTACCCACGGGCCGTAAGCGTTGTAGTCAACCGTCTGCTTGATTGAGTCGATTGTCGCTCCGCCTTCAAGAGTGGCGCGCACAAAGTATGTGTGCAAGCCTTCCTCAAACTGGCCTTCTTCAATCGGGAACTTGTAGTAGTTGGTCACGCTGGGAACGGTTTCGGCAATGTTCTTGTTGTCAAAGAACAAGTTAAGCTTTTCGATTTTGCGTTCCGCGCGAACGGAGCCAACAATCGTAAAGGCGCCTTGCTTGCGCTCGCCGTTAAGAGGATAGTAAATGTCAACGCTGGCGGCCGCGATTCTCTTGTCCAACGTTACGTTGCGGCTTACGCTGGTCTGGTTTCCAGCCGCGTCGATTCCAGTAAGCTTAACGTTGTACAAGCCGTTCTCAAGCGGTGTCATGTCGATTGTTTCTGTGATTACGCGGTCAACGCTCATCTTTCTGTTTCTAAACGACGAAGGAACTCCGCGGCCGTCCAAACTTGTAATGGTAAGCGTCAAATCTTCCAAGCTAATGTTGTCCAATGTAAATCCGGAGAAGAACAAGGGGCCGCTAGTCTGCGAGTCGTCAAGCGGCAATTCCAAGTTGATTTCGGGCTTGGTGTTGTCGGTGTTGATCTGAGAAGAATACAATGAAGTGATGTCGTAGTTGTCAGTCGTTCTGATAAAGACTACGTGCGTTCCGTCGGGCAATACGCGGGTGTCGAATGTGTAAGTCCAGTTTGTCGTTCCTTCGGCCAAGTTGTAGCTGTTGCCGTTGTCAAGCGAAACTTCAACGCTCTTGATGCCGTTCTTGTCGCTTGCGGTTCCCTTGAGGCTTACGATTTCTTTTTGAGTCGTGTTAATGTCGGGCGAAGTCATTTCGCAAACAGGCTCGGCAAGCGACACGCGGAACTTTTGTTCAACAGTGCGGCCGCGGACTCCGTTAATGTCCATCGCGTACATAAAGATTGTATGCTCGTTGTCCGTCATCTCAGAAATCGGAACGTCAACCTTAAAGCTGTAGCTTGGCTCAACCGAAGCGGGCTTAAAGGGGCCTTTGTCAATTCTGTAGGCGACTGTACACGGGCCGTCGTCGTCAAGGACAACGCCTGAAATCGTAAAGTCTTTTGTAATTACCTGGTTTTCAAAAGGAAGCTGGATTTGCACAACCGGCAAGTCGCTTTCGCGGTCAACCTTAAAGGCAAATTCTTCTATCTTTGTTTCGTTTCCGGCCGCGTCAGTTACGATGAACGACATTGTTTGGTCCAAAGCCAAGTCGTCGTCGCCGACAATTGTATGCGGCATTACGGTAAGCGGAATCTTGCTTCTTCTAACGCCAGCGCGGCCGTCCCTTGATGTCGGAGAGCCGTACTCCGCCTTTTCCAAAGCGCCGTTGTCGCTGGCCAAAATCGCGATCGTGTTGATGCCGTTCAAAACAGCTTCCGCCTCAGGAACGACAATGCTTGCCTCCGGCGGAGTCACGTCTTTGCAAATCGCGCTTCTATAATAGCTGATCAAGCCCGAAGTGTTCTTTGCGCGAATGTCGAGCGGAATCAATCCCTCTTCGCGTTCGACGATGTTGATGTCAACATAAATGTTGGCTGTCTGCGTTCCAGTTCTAAACGGAATCACGCTCCAGTTTTCGCCGTTGTCGATTGAGTATTCAAGCTGCGTTACGCCGGACGGATCCGAAACCGTTCCCTGAACGCGAACGGAATTGCGAACCCATGCAAAGCCCTCCGGCATCTTAATGTCAAACTTTGGTCCGTCTTCGCTGACTACCAAGTTGATCGGCTGGCTTGTGTAGCTCTTTCCGTTGGCGTCAACGGCTCTAATCTGCACGCCTCTAAAGTTTCCGCCGTTGTCGCAAGTCAACGTCACGGCGTTTCCATCAACGCTGGCGCTCATTCCGGCCAAGCCGCCGACAACGCTGGCTGTAATCGGGACAGGAGCGTTTACGTAAGCGGTCAATGTTTTGTGCGGCAAAACATACGCGTTGAATTCTTCGTTAAAGTATGTGTCTCCATTGGGAATCCAATAGATCTTTGAAGTGTCTTCAATGTCTTCGGCGTCGTGGTCGCGGGCAACCAAAATCTGTCCGCCAAATTTTTCAGAGTAATCCTTTCCAATCGCAACAGTAATTTCAATGTTTGTCGCGCGCGCGGGAAGTCCAAGCAAATTGATTACAGCCTGCTGTCCCGGCTCTCCCTTTACGGGACGGGTTACAATCGCCTTTCCTTCAAAGCTGGCCTTTTCGCCAGGCCTTGTGTCGCCCCAAACCTTGTATGAAACGATCGGGACTTCCATTGTGGAAATGTCAAGAACAACGCTCAAAGGCGTAGGCTTGGCCTCTTGATTCACAACCACGCGCATTCCGGGAGTGTATTCAATTCCGCCAACGCTGGCAATCTTTGCGGTCACGCGCTCGTCTTCAATCTTTTCGGCGATAGTAAAGTTTTTATCCGGCCTAATGTCCGTCAAGTTTGCCACATAAACGCAAGTCGTATATTCCGCCTCGCGTCCAAGTGGATCGTCAATATGGTACTTCAATTCCACAACGCCCCAAGGAAGAGCGCTAATAGGAACTGAAAAAAGTTTCTTTGTGTCTTTTTCGCTTGCGGTAATGTACTTGGGCTCGCCTTTTGATCCCGCCTTGGAAATCGTAAACCAAGCGTGCGCAAAGCCGCTCGCGCTTACCGCTTCAATTTCAATGTTGCCGCCCTGTTCCGGACTGATCTTGTTTCCGTAAGAAAGAGAGCCGGCTCCAGCGCCGCCAGAAATTTTAAGTCCGTTAAAGTAAGGCTTTTCGCCGGTTGTCCTAAAGTCAACAGTTGTGGCCGGACCTTCAACATCATAAATGTCGATAGCGCTCACGCTAACTTTGTGAGCGCCGCCGCCTAAGCTCTTTGTTTCTATCAAACTCTTATAGAAAACGCTTTGCGTTTCCACAACGCCGATTTCGCTTCCGTCCAAAACTATTCGGACAGCCTTTACATTGTCGTCGTCAGTCGCAATGCCGCGAACGAACATTTCTTCGGGCTTGCCAAGCTCGGCGCCGGCTTGCGGCCAATCGATTCTTACAATCGGCTTGTCGGCGTTTGGATCGATCGTAACGTTTCGAGTCACGCTGCTTACGTTTCCGGCGGTGTCAACGGCGGTAATCGTAAGCTTTCCGTTCTTGTTCTTTTTAACGTCGGTAAACTCTTTTACCCAATAGGGATTTCCGGCGATGATTTCAAACTCGCCCTTTTCGCCGTTGTATTCCCAAGTGAGCGACTTAAGTCCTACAATGTCGTTGGCCGAACCGGCGGCGGCAAAAGCTCCCTTTACAGGAATCTTTTCTTGCGGGAAGGCGATGTTGATTTTTGGCTTTGTGTTGTCAACAAAAAGCAAGAAGGGATAAAAGCCGATCGAGCCTTGGCTGTCATGGGCAAAGAACCACATAACCGCAGGACCGTCGGGCATTTTTCTTGTGTCCAAGTTAAAGTCAAAAGTTGCGTTGGGCGATTTCTTTTCATGCTTGAGTTTGATTGTCTCAAAGCTGGCGCCTTCGTCAACCGAAAAGTCCATCGCGGTGACGCCGTTGCCGTCTTCTACCGTTCCTTCAAAGTGAATCGTTCCGCTGACCAAAGTTCCCATAGTAAAGTTTGTCACTTCCGTCAAAGGCACTTTGCGGTCAAGGCACCAAACGTTCTTTACGGTGTTTCCCTTAACGCCGTTGATGTCCACGCCATAAGCTTCAATGGTGTGGTTTCCTTCTTCCATGTTGCTTGTGTCGATAAAGTAAGACCAGAATTCCTTTCCCTTGGCGCGGACGGGAGCGGCTCCGTCAAGAATCAATTCTACGTAATCAACGGCGTCGTCGTCGATACAAGTTCCTACAATGTTCAAATTGCCGGGAACGCGGAGATTGGGCTCTGGGTTTGTAATTCCGATAATGGGCAAGTCGGATTTAGGGTCTATGTAAATATTGAAGGGACCGCCAAAGGTCGTGTTGCCGCCTTTGTCCTTTGCGGTTACGATAACGTTATATTTGCCCTTTTTATTGTTGATGTCAAAATTTTCCTGCCAGCTGTTCATGTTTTCAACAGCCCGCTCGGTTACGTCGCGAGCGAATAGATTGCCCGCGGAGGCAAAGAGAAAGAGAATAAGTCCTGTCTTTAGCAACAATTTTTTCATAAGCCCATAAAACGGCGTATTGTCCAGCGTCTCCTCACCCCTGCCGCTAGGCAATATTTCGCCCATTCTCCATATATAATTATTAGACATTTTTGAGATTTTGTCAAACAAATTCGGTAAAAATTTGTAAAAAATGCCTTTTTCAACCTCTTATATCGGAAAATATTCACTTTTTCTTTAGAAAGATGGGGATTTATTGAAGAATTGTAAGATATAGAGAAGTTTTTAGGACTCGTAGACTTCGCAGCCGCGCTTGCCCCGCTCTTTTACCATATACAAGGCCTTGTCCGCCTTGTCGTAAAGTTCCTTGCTAAAGCCATTATCCGAAAAGGCCACGCCGACGCTGACGGAGACAAAATGCTCCGCAAGCTGCGAAAGCCTTTTGTTAATTCTTTCGATCTTTTTCTTAATGGCGTTGGCCGCGGACGCGTCGCAATTGGGCAAAATTGCCGCAAACTCGTCTCCGCCAACGCGGGCAACATAATCGGTGTCTCGGAATGTTTCGGACAAAGCCGCCGCCAAACTTTTTAGGGCGTTGTCGCCGCCCAAATGGCCGTAAGTGTCGTTGACGTTCTTAAAGTTGTCCATGTCAATCAAAAGAAGGGCGATTTTTTGCTCTTTTTGGGCGCTTGTCTCGCAAATCTGGTCAAAGGCGCGGCGGTTCAAGATTCCTGTAAGGCCGTCGTATTCCGCCTTTTTAAGCAAAGACTTCTCGTTTTGGGCCTTGATTTCGTAGATTTCATTGTAGCTTTCGGCCAAGCTCTTAAATTCAAGCGAGCCGATAACGTCAAGCTTTTCGTCGTTTTCTATGGAAGTTCTAAATTTGCCAAGCGGAAGGATGACCAAGAAGCCGAATCCAATAAAAATAAAGACATTCACGATTAGCAAAACAAAAAACAAAACTCTAAGGCGCCTGATGTTGGAGCCAAGCTGGTCGGCGTTCATATTCAAATCCTTTTTGATTTGCTGCTCGATCGCCGCGACCGTCAATTGGCAATTTGAGTTCAAGCGCAATTTGTAAATCATATAGCCGTCGCCGAACAAATTGTTGATGGCTGTCTCTTTCATTTCTTGGGGCGAACTGCTTTTGTCTAGGTCTCCTATAGCAATCTTGGATATCGCCGTGGGCAAGTCTTTTTCTTGCATAGCTTCGCAGACCAAGCGCATGGCGTATAATTCCATTTCTATAAGGCCGTTCCCCTGCTCCAAGGCAATTCTAAGCCTTTGCAAGGCTAAGTCGCTTTTCGAGCAGACTTTTTCCAATTCTCTAAAAGCCTTTTGCTGGCTTCTTGTTTCCAAATATTCTTTTAAATAAGAGTCCAAATGCTCGCGGCTGCCTGTCACGACAAAAAGACGAGCCTGTTCAGTCAAATAATTCGCGCTTTCCTTGATTTTTTCCGAACTTTGCTGGCAAATAATAAATTTGCTCATCGAATCGTTAACATCGTTAAAACGATTCTTTACGTTGTTGGAAATTAATAGAATAAAACAAAATACAATTCCGGTAAGAACAGTAAAAAAGAGATTTACAAAACTTATCTTTATTCCGCGAAAGCTTTCGTCTTTTGTCATTTTTTAGAATACGCTAAAATCTTTTCGTACAAAGCGGGGTCAACGCTAGAAGATTCTTTTACGACATCCGAGCAAACCTCTTGCCAGGGCTTGACGTCTTTTACTTCTGTTATTGTCGCTCCGTTGGCGATAAGCTGGGCCTTAACCCTGTCTTCCTCGCTGGCCGAAAGGTTTTTGCAAAACTCGCTTGCGTATTTTCCTGCTTCAAGCAAAATCTGCTGCTGGCGCTCGCTAAGAGAGTTCCAGGCTTCCATCGTTATGACGGTTTCCATAACGCCCAGCGTGTGTCCGTCCAAAATCATGTAGGGCGCCACTTGGTAAAAATGGTTGGCCAAGTAGTTGGCGATGGGCTGCTCGGCCACGCTGATAACGCCGGTTTGCAGCTTGGCATAAAGGTCTGTGTAGTTGACGGGAACGCTCTTTGTCTTTAGGCCGGCAAGCAAACCCTGCATAGCCACGTCATTTGTTCCGCGGGCGCTCAGGCCTTCAAAGTCCTTTACGCCGCTTATTTTCACAGTCGAAAAGAAATTCCTAAATCCTTCCTCGCCGTAAAAGAGGCCCTTCAAGCCCATTATTTCAATCGGCTCGTCCAAGATTTCCTGGGCGGCCTTTGACTTGGTGAATTCCCAAAAAGCCTCTTTGCTCGCGAACGTGTAGGGGATTCCCAACAAAGAAGACTGCGAGCAGCCGTAGCTGGCCATGTTTACGGCGGACATTCTGTGGATGTGAATCGTGCTGTTGGGCTTCAACATCAAATTGACGACAGAGTCAACGTCTCCCAAAATGCCGGAACACTGCAAGTCAATCTTTATCGATCCGCCGCTAAGCTCCTCAACCTTTTCTTTAAAGGCTTGGTCCATTTGGCCGGCGATTGTTTCGGCCGGATTGACTTCAGCCATAACAAGCGTCACTTCCTTTTCAGAAGCCTTTCCGTTTTTGCAAGCGGAAAACATTGAGAAAAAAACTGTCAAAACACAAACACTAATAAGGGCGCGGCGCATAAAAGCTCCTACCTATAAATCACGTATTCTAATACAATATAATATTATATTATATAACAAAATTTATTGCTAGCGCAATAAATTCATGTTATAATTTTTTTATGTCAAATTATATGCAAGAATTGCAATCAATTATAGACAATTCCAGCAAAATTGTCTTTTTTGGCGGAGCGGGAGTTTCAACCGAAAGCGGAATCCCCGACTTTAGAAGCCAAGACGGCCTTTACAGCCAAAAATGGAAGTATCCGCCCGAAACCATCATCAGCCGCTCTTTTTTTGACGCGGATCCCAAGGAATTCTACCGTTTTTACCGCGAAAAACTGATAATTAAGGGCGTAAAGCCAAACGCGGCCCACTACAAGCTTGCCGAGCTGGAAGCGGCCGGAAAACTCTTGGCCGTAGTCACCCAAAACATCGACGGCTTGCACCAGGCCGCCGGCAGCAAAAAAATCTACGAATTGCACGGCTCCACCCTAAGAAACTTTTGCATGAACTGCCGCGAGAGCTACGACATTGACTTTATCGCGGATTCGGCCAATTCGCCCGACAGCCTTCCCCGCTGTACAAAATGCGGCGGCCTTGTAAAACCCGACGTAGTTCTTTACGAAGAAGGCCTTGACGACAACGTAATAAACGGCGCGGTTCAAGCGATTGCCGCCGCCGACACGCTCATAATCGGCGGAACTTCGCTAGTGGTATACCCGGCGGCAGGCCTTATCAACTACTTTAGGGGTGACAAACTAGTCTTGATAAACAAATCCGAGACCGCCGCCGACAGCAAGGCCGACTTGGTAATTCATGATTCAATAGGAAAAGTGTTCAGCCAAATAAAAGTATGACGGTACGAGCGGCTTAGTAAGCCATTTGGTGGATGCGGCGGAAAGAACGAACGCTGCCGCGCCTTATGTATTCAGCGGGAACGCGGACAATTTCCGGCCGCGGCATTCCGGCGATTTCTTGCAAAAGAACCTCGCTAGCCAACTGGGCGATTTTGTCCCTGTCTTGCCTAAAAGTGCACAAGGTGGGAGCGGCTTTTAAAACAGTCGTGTCGTCGTCAAAGCCTATTATGCTAATGTCGTCTGGAATAGATTTTCCGATTTCAAGCAAGTATTTCATCGCGCCAAAAGCCAAGGCGTCGCACACCACAAAAACAGCCGTAATGTCGGGGCACCGTTCCCAAAGCCTCTTCATTCCCTCGTAGCCGGCCTGGTCCCACCAAGCCTCGCAAACTTCCAAATATTTTTCGTCGTATTCCTTTCCGTAAGATTCAAGTTCCGCCTTAAAGCCCTTGTAGCGCTCCAAAGCGGCCGGAGAGTTTTCCCTAAAAGGCGCGCCCAAAAAACCGATTTTTTCGTGGCCGGCCTCGTAAAGAATGTGGGCGGCTGTTTGACCAGCGTTTTCGTTGTCGGTGACAACAGTGCAAACGCCGGGAATAAATTCGTTTGTGCTTACGCAGGGGATGCCGCAGGTTCCAAGAGTTTTCATTTCCTCGTCGTCGTCGATCGGGTTTACAATTAAGATGCCCTCTACGTCGCGGTAGCGGCAATGGTCTATGTAAGACATTCCATCGTTAAAATGCTTTGACAAGAACAAAAGGTCGTAGCCGGCAAGCTCTATCTCTTTGCGGAACTTGTTCAACAAGCCGCCAAAAAGCGGGTGCTCAAAACCTCGCTTCATCGCGATGTCTTCCATAATTACGCCGATAAGCCTGGAATGTTTGGTGGACAAAGCCTTTGCGGCCATGTTTGCGGTGTAGCCGGCCTTTTTTGCGGCGTCAACAATGGTTTGGCGCGTTTCTTCGCTTAGCTTTCCATTGCCGTTAAGGGCTTTGGAAATTGTCGGAGCGGAAAAGCCTGTTTGTTTCGCCAAATCATATATTGTGATCATTGTTCCTTGCTGTAGGTAAAGTATTCAAAGTCCGCGTAGTTGGAGTATTCCGCCATGTCAATGCAGAACATTCCGACAAAGGCTCCTGTAAAGCCCATTCCGCCGTACTCGTCGGTCAACTTGTTAACGTCAAGCAAGGGCCTGATTTGGCGCCAAGCCTTTCCGTCAAGCGAATAAGAGAATACGGCCGTGTCGTAGTTGGCGCTTACCTTTAGCCAAACCGGACCGTCTTTTGGAATCGGAGTCTTTTGTCCTTCCCTGTAATCGCCCAACATAAAGGACTGGAACTGAATAACCCTGCCCAATTGCTCGTCGTAAGTAACGCACAAATTGTATTGGGTAGTCTCGCTGTAGCGGTAGGTCAAGCCCGCCAAGTGCTGAAAGTAAGTCGGATTGAACTCCATTTTTGTCTCGGCCTCAAACACAAAGTCCGTCTGCCTGCGGCAAAGGATTCCCTGCTCAAAGGTCGAAACCGGCGACTGTCCGCCAACGATTCTTAAAAAGCCCTTGCGCGCGTCAATGCTAAAGCGCTTGCTCTTTTTTCCAAAAATCGGAAGGCGCAAGGTCTTAAAGTCGGCCAAAAAGTCCAAGTCGTTAAAGGTGTATTTTGTGACGCGGCAATATTCGTCGGCGCGCTTGCCGACCAAATTGCGGTCTTTTTCGCCGGGAAGCTGCTCGGCTTTTCCGGGAATTTCAACATAATCCGGCGGAGTGTTTCGCAAGCTTCCGTCAGGCTGCATTACCCACGGCCAATCGTCTTGCCATTTGATTTCGGCAAAGGAAGTTTCGCGGCCAAGCGGGCAGTTTTTGGTTCCCGGCAAGGGGCGGCCGCACAAGTAAACAAGGTATGTCTTTCCGTCGGGGCCTTCCGCCCATTGTCCGTGGCCGGCTTTTTGGATTTTTAGCTCAGGGTGGCCGTAAGCGCTAATCAAGGGATTTGTCGGATGCAATTCGTATGGTCCAAAGACGCTGCGAGACCGGCCAACGGTAATCGCGTGCTCGTAGCTGGTTCCGCCCTCCGCGCTGATTATGTAATACCAGCCGTTCCTTTTATAAAGATGTGTTCCCTCAACGCAGCCAATGTCGCTTCCGGTAAAAATCTTTTTAGGCTTTCCGATAAGGCGCTTTTTTGTGGCGCTGTATTCCTGCAAAACGATTCCGGTAAACTGGGGCGCGCCGGAAATGTTTTTTGTCGTAGCCTTGCGGTAGTCCCATTCCATGTTAAGGTACCAGTGGCGGCCGTCGTCATCGTGGAACATTGACGGGTCAAAGCCGGACGCGTTCAAGAAAACGGGATCGGACCAAGGGCCTTCGATGTTTTCGGCGGTTGTCAAAAAGTTGGGAGTGTCTTTCCAAGGGCCCGCGTTCCAGCTGCGGACGTTGGTGTAGATAAGCCAAAATTTTCCTTCAGAATATGACAGGCAGGGCGCCCAGATTCCGCAGGACTCAATGTTTCCTGCCATATTCAAAAGGCGCTCCTCGCTTAAGGGAGAAGGAACGCTTGTCCAATGTACCAAATCCTTTGACCTATGCAACTCAACGCCGGGATACCATTCAAAAGTGGAATTGGCGATAAAATACTCGCCGTTTACATAACAGATAGAAGGATCGGCGTGAAAACCGGTCAAAATAGGATTATATACTTTGGACACTTTTTTTTCCTTGGCAAAAAAAATTGGGCCGGCCAAAAAGCCGGCCCGTTTTATAAAGATTACTCTTTAACGCCGCCCATTGAAACGCCCGAGATGATGAAGCGTGACATGAAGCAGTAGAAGATGATAATCGGAATCAAAGAAACGGCGATACCCATGTAGATGGCGCCAAACTCTGTTCGATAAATATCACCGCGCAACAATTGAACGAAAATCGGCAAAGTCTTTTTGCTGTCTGTCTGGAGCAAAATCATAGGAGTTACAAAGTTGTTCCAAGAACCTACAAAGCCAAAGATCGCTTGTGTCGCCAAGGCGGGAGACATAATCGGGAGTACAACCATATTGAAGATTCTGAATTCTCCCGCGCCGTCGATGCGGCCCGCGTCTACCAATTCCAAAGAAAGAACCGAAGCCATGTATTGTCGCATGAACAAAACTGTGGCCGAACTGGCGATCGCCGGAATGATCAACGGGATAAAGCTGTCTACCAAGTGGATGCTTGACATGAACTGATAGAAACCGACGAACGAAATCGAAGCCGGAATCATCATAACGAACATAATGAAGGCCCAGATAAAGGCGCGTCCCTTGAAGCGGTATACATGCAAGGCATAGGCTGTCAAAGAAGAGAAGTATACGTTCAAGCCTGTAGAGCAAATCGCGATGATGGCTGAGTTAAGGAAGCCCTGCCAAATCTGGAATTTACCAGCTTTGAAGAAGATGATCCAATCGCCAATCTTGGCAAATTTGCCGGCATACTCTTTGGCATGCTTTGTAAGCTCGTCAATCAAGCGTCCGCCGGCCGCAACCTTAAGTCCAGAACCTGTTGTAATCAAAATGTTCCAGTTGTTCACAAGGCTTTTGCCAGGGAGCAATGTAACGCCAGCGTTTATTTGCTCAGTCGTGCGAGTGGCGTTTACAAGCATCAACCAAACTGGAATAACCGCAATCAAAATAAACAGAACCATGAAAAAGTAAACTACGCTCTGTTTAGCAGTTTTTGCCGCTTTATAATCCATTTTCTTTCCTCCTATTTCTTGCCTTTGGGTTCGTTTCGATCCTGCATGAAGAAGAATACCAACGCAGAGAAGAACATTGTGATTACAAATACACCCATGGCAATTGCTGAAGCGTAGCCGTATTTATTAACGCCTTGGAAGGCGGTGTTGTACATGTAAAGAACCATAGTGCGGATTCTGTAGTCAGGTCCGCCGCGCATATCAGTCAGCAAGAAGGGAATTTCAAAGAGCTGCATACCACCGATGATAGACGTTACAAGCAAGAAGAGCATCATCGGGCGCAAAAGCGGAAGCGTGATGTACCAAGTCTGCTGTCCCTGTGTCGCTCCGTCTACTACAGCTGATTCATACAATGAAGGAGAAATAGAAGTAATGCCGGCCATCAACATAATCAATGTCTGTCCACACCACATCCACCACTGGATGAAAGAAACGATTCCGCGAGACCAAGCTACGCTGCGGAAGAAGTTGATTCCTTCCTTGATAACTTCGCCGTCACGAATTGTTGTGGCCTGGATGCCAATCTTTGTAAAGAACTGGTTTACAGGTCCAATCGGATATGCAAAAAGGCTTCGGAACAAAATCGCTACAGAAGCCGCTGTAAGCAAGTTTGGAAGATAGAAAATCGCTCGGAACGCGTTCTTTCCTTTAAGTCCGTTCATTCCCGGATCAGTAAAGATAACCGCAAAGATAAGGGCGATTCCCAACTGCGGAGCGAAGTTAAAGCCCCACATGATAAAAGTATTGATAACGGATCCCCAAAAGTTGCCGTCCTTTATAAGGGCCGCGTAATTGGCTCCGCCAACCCAGTCGGCGTCTTTCAATGTATCAAATTTATTAAGATCCGTAAAAGAAAGCAAGATTGTGTAGACCGTAGGCCACAAATTGAATATAGCGTAAACGCAAAGGAAGGGCAGAACAAAGAACACGCCGTATTTTGCAAGACGCGCTTCGGATCCTTTCGCTTTTTTAGTTTTTAATAAAGGCATGTTTTTCTCCTAAAAACCCATTTTGTGAATCCATCGCTTGGGGAATAAAATTCTGTTTTTTTGTTTTCAAATAATAGGTTAAAAAAAGGGCGCAGTCCGACAAATCGCGCTGATTAATCTTCCTGCGCCCCCCGGCGAATGCAATCCACTCTAAGAGTGAACTGCATTCAATTTGTTAAGCTGGATTAGAATCCAAGCTCGTCTTTAACATGCTGCTTGAAATCAGCAATGGCGTCTTCCATAGACTTTTCGCCGTTTACATAAGATCCTACAGCTTCGCCCCAGAATCCTTCAACAGCCTGGTCAGTTCCCTGGTTGAGCTTTCCGTCTACGTTGTTGGCCATAGCGGCGAACTCAGCGTAGTGGTTCTGTCCATTGAGGAACGGCTCGTTGTATGTGTCTTTAATGGCGTTGATAACGTTGTTGTTAGAAACAACGTCGCCTGTGTCTTTGGCCCACTTTGTCAAGAAGCCGTCGTCTGTGGCAACGTACTTGATGAAGTCTTTGGCCAACTTGGGAACCTTTGTTCCTTTATAGGCGCCAACCCAAGTGCCACCCCAGCGGTACGGAGCGGGTCCAGCGATCATACCCCAGTCACCGGCTGTGTTGCCAGCGTTGGGCTTAAGAACGTAGTGGAGACCCCATGTCGGGAGGAATGTTCCGAATACTTCAACCGGCTTTCCGGCTTCGTCTTTGAGCTCGCCCTTGAATCCAGCGAACCAGCCTTCTGACCACTGTCCCTGGCGTCCTTCAAGTCCTTCGTCCTTGAGAGTCTTGGCCATCTTCATGTAGTCTTCCATGGCGGGGTCAACAACCAATTTTCCACCCTGGATCCACGGTCCCTTGCGGGCGCCCTGGAACGGCTTGAACAAGTCGCCAGTTGTAGAAAGGATAACGCACTTTCCGCCAGAGGCCTTCTTGAGGTCGCGGGCTGTGGCAAGGAATGTGTTCCAGTCGGCGAAAGCCTTCTGAACTGTGGCGGGATCGTCAGATCCGAGGTACTTCTTGGCCAATGAGCGGCGATAGAAGTAGGCGCCAGGACAAGCCTGCCAAGAAAGACCGTAAACTTTTCCGTCCTTCATACCAACTTCGGCAGGATACGGAATCATCTTGTTCTTGACTTCGTTGTAAACGTCTGTCAAGTCAAGCATAAGCTTGTCGCCCTGCTCAACATACTTGCGTACGAAAGCGTCTTCCAAAGCGAAAACGTCCGGAGCTCCGTTGCCTGAGGCCAAAACGGGGTCCAATTTGTTGGGGAACTGGTCTGTCGGTGTCAAAGAGTACTCAACTTCAACATCGGGGCGATCAACTTTGTAGTACTTGTCGATCATTGTCTGAAGTTCGTCTGTGAAAGACCAAACAACCAATTTCTTGGCTTCTTCCTTTCCGCCGGCTTTTCCGCAGCTTGTTACAGAAAGAAGCATTGCAGCGGCAGCAACCGATGCAAGAATAACGTGACTTTTCTTCATATTTCCTCCAGGATATATGATTTAATAAAATGACTGGGAATCGACTGTCAAGGCAATCGGTTTCCCTTTTTGTAACTAACATTATCACTCTGTTTTTTCAGTTTGTCAACAAAATTCGTAAAAAAAAAGCAAAAAAAACGCTCAAATAGCCTTTTTTAGGCCATTTTGAGCGTTCATACACCGTTTGCCGCGCATTTTTGAGTTGAGTTGGGCTTGTTTTTGCTATTTTATTCCTTTACCGCTCCTCCGCCCATGCTCATCATCATCGCTTTTTGTCCAAAGATAAAGAAGATTACAAAAGGAATCGCGATAATCAAGGATCCGGCGGCGAATGTCGTAAAGTCATTCTTTTTGTCGGTGACAAAGCTGAACAAGCCCAAGGCCAAGGTTTGCTTGTTGACCGAGCGCAAAACCATTTTTGGGAAAACAAAGTCCATCCAAGGGCCGGTAAAGGTCGTGATTCCCAAGAACGTGATGATCGGCTTTGCGACCGGCATTACAATCGTCGCCCAGATTCTAAAGTGGCTGGCGCCGTCGATGCGGGCGGCTTCGTCCAAGCTTCTGGGGATTGTGTCGATGTAGCTTTTTACCATCCACACATTGTAGGGAATGTTTCCGGCTACGTAAACCAAAACCAGCCCCCACAAGGTGTCAAGGCCGCCGATTCTAAGCAAGATTACATAGATGGCTATCATTCCTACAAACGACGGGAAGACTTGCAAAATCAAAAGGCTCATCAAAAATGGCTGTTTAATAGTAAATCTAAAGCGGGAGAAAATGTAGGCCGAAAGCGAAGTTATCGCGATCGTTATGACAGACGTTGACACGGCGATCTTAAGGGTGTTCATAAACCAAAGGCCGTAATCGCTCTTAAAGAACAAGTACTTAAAATGCTCGAATGTGACGCCTTTGGAGAATGGCTTGGGGTCCATGTCCGCGATGGAATTGCCGGGCGTTACAGAGCCCGAAATTACGTACACCATCGGATAGAGAACGGAAAGCGAAATTATAATGAAGAAAACCACCATAAAGACTTTTAAAATGTATTGCGTAGTCTTATAGTTCCTGGCGGAAGTCCTTATCGGATCTCTAATCATAGTTCACCCTCCTTGTATGACCTTGTGTTTCTGAACAGGAATATGGCAAAGGGAGCCATAACGACAAAGATCAAAACCGCGATTACCGACGCGTAGTGGTATTTGAGCAAAGTAATCGTAAGCTTGTAAATCCAAGTGACCAAAATGTCCGTCGCTCCGGCGAGAGTCGTAGAGGAATCTTTTGCCGTCGGCGTTCCGCCCGTAAGGAAGAAGATGATTCCAAAGTTGTTAAGGTTGTGGGTAAAGGACATAATGATTTGCGGCATCGTTTGGAACAAAACCAAAGGCAAGGTGATCTTTCTAAGAACCTGGCCGCCGGACGCTCCGTCGATGTAAGCGGCTTCGTAAAGGTCGCCGTTGATGGCGGTCATCGAGCCCATGGAAAGCATCATAAAGTAGCCAAAGCCGGCCCACAAATTTATTACGATGCACATTACTTGCGCCAAAACCGGCGAGCCAAGCCAAGGTATAGGCTGCGTTATCAAGCCCAGCGACATCAGGGTTTTGTTTACCGTTCCAAAGGTGCCGTTGAGCAAGTTGCGCCATGTAATCATTGTGATTACGGCTGGAACCGCGTAAGGCAAGATAAAGATGACTCTAAATATAGAGCCAAACTTTATTTTGGCTTCGTTGAGCATTACGGCGATAAGCAAACCGCCAAAGTAGCAAGTAAAGGTAGCGGCAAAAGCCCAGATTACAGTCCAAAGGGCCACGCGTCCAAATCCCACTGACCAGTTTGTTCCGCCGGAAAGCAAAGACTTAAAGTTGGATACGCCGACCCAGTCAACGGTGTTGTTGGGAGTGATGTGGTTGGGCGCCGAATAGTTTGTAAAGGCTACGGCAACCGAGAACACCAAGGGAACGACTACAAATATAATGAGCATGATTACGGCAGGCGTCAAACCCAAAACGGTAAAGGAGCTGCCTAAAAGCTCGTGAAAAACATTTTTCTGATTTGAGAAGCGCTTGAGGGCGCAGTATTTGTTATAAGATTTTTCGGCGCTTTTGACCGAAATGATGTACGCGATGACAAAAATCGCTATGACTGACAAAGCCAAAATTCCGTCAATCAACATAAAAATTGAGTTGTCGCGCTTAAGCAAGGGAAGTTCCGGATGCGGATCTCCAAGCGTAACCAACTGTACTATTTTGCGGACAAACATTGGAATCAAGCAAATAAACAAAACTTCAAGCGCCGCGAACAAGGATCCTTTTATGTATTCCCTTAAATAAAGCAAATGGCTAAGGCCCATAAAACATCGGGAAGTTATTTTTATCTTTTTAAGGGCGCTTCCATCTGCAGGCAATTCTTTTGCCATGATTCCTCCAAAAAGTAATGTAAAAAAAGCCGAAGCCCGCGTGGGGCTCCGGCAAAAATTAAATTAAAGACCAAGGATGGCGGCGTTGGCGGCGTCAAGCTCTTTCTTAACGTCGGCTCCGTCCCAAATGTTCTTGGAAGCGTTGCCCATGGCGTCCCAGTAAGCGCCCATCTGCGGGATGGAAGGCATCGGGAAGGCATAGTCAAGCTGCGCGATAAAGCCGGGCATGTAGGGGCTGTCAACCTTTACGTTGATAGAGGGCATAGCGCCTGTGATGTCAAAGCGAAGCTTCTGCATTTCGGGAGAAAGCAAGAACTCGGCAAAGGCGGCGGCGGCTTCCTGGTGCTCTGAGTAGGCGGAAACGAACATGGCGCGAGTTCCAGAGAACGAAGCGCAAGGCTTTGTGTCGCCAGGGAGAGACGGAAGAGCGGCTACACCAAAGTTTACGCCGGCGTCAACGAAGGGCTTAACGTTCCAAAGGCCTGTGATGTGCATGGCGGCGTTTCCAGAAGCGAAAGCCGAGTCGGCGACTGATGTTGAAAGGTCGGCGGCAGGAACGTTCAAAGCCGGGCGCAATGTCTTTTGGAAGAACTGCATTCCCTTTACAGAATCGTCTGAGTTGATCTTTGTGTCTGTCGTGTCAGTTCCAGAAGCGCCGAACAAGCGGTTTCCGTTGGCTGTTGTGAAAACGATTGTGTAGTAGGCGTTTCCTACGTCCATTACAAAGCCGTACTTTCCAGGATTGGCGGCGTTGAATTTCTTTGCAAAAGCGGCAAGGTCTTCCCATGTCTTGGGAAGCTCGCTTTCGCTGATGAGGTCTTTGTTATAGAACAAAGCGTATGTTTCGGCAGAAACAGGATAGCCGTACATTGTTCCGTTGTAAGTCAAAGCCTGAGAGCAGGCGCCAAGAACTTTTCCTTTTACGCCGGCGGCGTTTACTGTGGGAGCGACATGGCCAGAGTTGACCAATTCGCCAAGCTTGTCGTGGGGAGCTGCGAACAAATCAGGTCCCACTCCGGCAGGTCCGTCAAGAGCGATTTGTCCGGCGGCGTCGCCAAGCTCTACGTGAACGTACTCGATTGTTACATTAGGATTGGCTTTTGTGTAAGCTTCTCCAGCCTTCTGAATGAACTCATCCGGTCCTTTGTCTGATTCCCAAACTTTGAGCGTTATAGGTCCTTCAGACTTGGAAGCCTTTTTTGAGCATCCAGAAAGAACCAAAGCCGGAATCAAAGCGAACAATACCGGTACCAAAAACTTTTTCATAAATATCCTCCTTATGAAAAAACATAATTATTTTGCATTTTTTTATTGATTATAAGGGCGTTTTTTCTAAAAAGATATAACAATATTCACTAATTTTGAGCGCCAAAAGCGAATTTTGGAAAAATTTTCGCAACTTTTCCGCTCATTTTGCGCAATGGCGCCTTCCTTGACAAAGGGCAAAAAGCGCTTTATACTTTAAAAATTGTTATGGAAGAGCTTAAGAAACAAATCAAGGAGTTGATCATTAGTTCTTTGGAACTGGAAGACACGACTCCCGAAGACATCAAGGACGACGCGCCCTTGTTTGGAGCCGGACTTGGCCTGGACTCTATTGACGCGCTTGAATTGGGCGTAGCCCTAAAAAAGAAATTTAACGTAAAGCTTTCCGCCGAAAGCGACGACAGCAAAAAGCATTTTGCAAGCGTAAATGCCTTGGCGGAATTTATCAATTCCGAAAGCGGAAAATAATACGGAGGAAACAAAATGACAAAGGAAGAATTGTTCGGAAAAATTCAGGAAGTTCTTGAAAGCGACTTTGAGATCGACAAAAGCGAAGTAAAGATGGACTCAAAGCTTTTTGAGGACTTGGACTTGGACTCAATCGACGCCGTTGACTTGCTTTCTAAAATCAAGCAGTACATGCCCGGAAAGCAGATCGACCCCGAAATGTTCAAGAACGCCAAGACTGTCGAGAACGTAATCGACTTGTTGATCGCCTAATTATGAAAATCTTGCTCGCAATCGCGGGCGTCTTATATCCTGTACTGGTCTTTGTTCTCCTTGTGGTTTTCAAAGCGCCAGTCAGGATTATTTCTTTATGCGCCATCGCGCTGGCCCTTGTACTTTTTTTGTCCGCAACGGGCAACGCTTCCAAGGGCGCGGACGGAAAGCGCAAGCTTAATCCAAAAAATTTAATTTCCTCTATTTTTTTCTTGCTGGCAGGAACGGCGTGTTTTGCCACCAATTCCGCCTTGTTTTTAAAGCTTTATCCGCTGGCGGTGTGCGGAACGTTTTTCTTTGTCTTTGCGATGAGCCTGGCCTCGCCGCCCAACATAATCTTTAGGTTTGCCACGCTGCAGGACAAATCGATTTTGGGCTCACCGTTTAAGGGCCGGGTGGAAGCGTATTGCAAAAAAGTGACGCTGGTGTGGCTTTGCTTTTTTGTGTTGAACAGCGCGGCGGCTGTATGGACTGCATTTTGGGCAAGCGAGCGCGTTTGGGCGGTTTACAACGGCGGCGTTTCGTATATAATAATGGGACTTATCTTTGCGATAGAATTTATAGTAAGAAAGAGGGTGAACAAAAAAATGGGCGCTTACATTCCAATCACGCAATTTAAGGCGGACAGCCGCGCGGACGACTACGTTCTTTGCTACGAAGACACTTGGAGCAAGGGCGTTTACAAAACTTGGCTGGACTTTTTGACCGACACCGCGCGGATGCGAAAGGTTGTCGCCGCCAAGAAGGCCGACGAGTTCATTTTGCACTGCAACGACTACTGGCATTTTTTGGTCACCTTTGTGGCGCTCCTTCAATGCAAAAAGCAAATTATGCTTACCGCCAACATCACGCCGGAATTCATAAAGGAAATGCGAAAGCCCGGCTACCAGTTTTGGACGGACGCGGAAAACGTTCCCGACAGCTTGTTCATTCCGGACGCGATTCAAAACGCTCCGCAAGTTACGGAAGCGGAAATAAGAACGGCCCCGCAAATCGTAGCCGACGACACGCGCATCCACATGTTCACATCGGGCAGCACGGGTAAGCCCAAGGACGTGATCCAGCGCATGACCGAGTTTAACGAGGACAACGCCTTTGTATTCAGCAAGTGGGGAGCGGAATTCCAAAAGCGAAAGCTTGTGGCGACCGTAAGCCAGCACCACATATACGGCTTTTTGTTCACTATCGCGCTGCCCTTTGCGGCCGGAGTTCCGTTCCGCAGGAAGAGAATAGAAATACCCAACGAGTTTGAAAAGCTGACCGACGAGCGCTACATGATTATCGCCGTTCCAGCCTTCCTAAAGAGAACCAACGAAGTGGAAGACAAGCTGCCTTTGAACGACTGCTTTATCTTTACGAGCGGCGGCGTTCTTTTGCCGGAAGTGGCCAAGAAGACCAACGAGGTTTTTGGCTTTTGGCCGGTGGAAGTTTACGGCAGCACAGAGACCAGCGGCATCGCCTACAGACAAAGCAAAAACGGCTTGGAGTGGACGCCCTTTGACAACGCGCAAATTTGGAAGAACGAGGACGGCTGCCTTGTAATCAAGTCGCCTTACATCAAGGACCCGGCTGGCTTTGCGACGGCCGACTTGGTTGACATCCACCCGGACGGCCGCTTTATCATGAAGGGCCGCTCGGATTCAATCGTTAAGATAGAAGAAAAGCGCGTTTCTTTGACGGAAGTGGAGAACCGCCTTTTGCAGACCGGCCTTGTCCGAGACGTTTGCGTCGTGGCGATGAACGACAGGCGCCAGTACTTGGCCGCCGCCATCGCCTTTAACGACGAGGGAAAGAAAAAATTTGAAGGCGCCAAAAAGTTTGACATCAACATGTTCTTCCACGACTTTTTGATGGACTTTTTTGAGAACGTAGTCATCCCCAAAAAATGGCGCTTCCTTGACGCGCTTCCCAGCGACTTGCAGGGCAAGCACAAAAAGCTTGAGATCCAAGCGCTGTTCGCGAAAGAAGAATAGAATGGACGCGACTGGAAACGATAGCAAGACCAAAAAGGTGGCCCTCAATCCGGTGGCCGCGCTTGCCCTGTGCGCGCTCTTGTGGAGCTTTGGCGGCCTTGTCATAAAATTGATAAAGTGGGACGCGCTTGCCATCGCCGGCGTCCGAAGCCTCTTGGGAATGATAACGGTGACAATCGCCTTTAGGCGGCCGCCAAAAATTTTCGTTAGACAAAATGAAAATGCTTTGCAAGACCAAAACGCGCGGCCCGCAAAAATCGACTGGCGCGCCACGGTCAACCTGCTGCTCGGCGCAATCCTTTACGCGGCCACAATGCTGCTATTCGTTCCCGCGACAAAAATGACAACCGCCGCCAACGCGATTTTGTTGCAATACACAAATCCGATTTACATAATCGCTTTTGGGCCGCTTTTGACCGGCGAAAAAAACGATTGGATTGACATCGCCGCCGTCGCGGGTATTTTGGCCGGAATGGTGTTGCTCTTGTGGGGCGACCTTGGCGGCGGACAAATGGCGGGAAACATTTTGGCGCTTTTGTCCGGCGTGACTTACGGCGGAACCACGATTTTTTTGCGGCGGGCAAAGAACACGCGGCCTTCCGATTCGTTGAATTTGTCGTGCCTCTTGTCGTTTTTGTTCGCGCTGCCGTTTATTGTAAAGGCGGGCGCTCCGCAAAGCGCCATGTCCTACCCCGCCCTATTGTGCCTGGGCGTTTTCCAAATAGGCTTGCCCGCCGTCCTTCTTTCCATCGGAATAGAAAAAGTTCCGGCGCTAAGCTCGGTCATCATCACGATGATAGAGCCGATGATGAACCCAGTCTGGGTGGCGCTATTTGCCGGCGAGATTCCCAGCGCCTCCAGCATTTTTGGAGGACTTGTGATTTTGGCTTGCATCGTGGCCCACGTCGCGCTAAAGCGCGCGGCGGCTGTGCGGAAGATGCGGAACGCCAATCGTTTGCAAGACTAAACCTCCGCGCGGCAAAGTTCCGTGTAGGGCTTGCAAAGCGCAAGCGAAAGAGCTGCGACGCGGCCCGACTGGGGCAACTCAATTTGCGCGGAACTAGAATCGGTGGCAAGACCCAAACTGGCGCCGCCGCCTTGAGCGTTGGCAAGACCAAGAAGCGGGGCGCATTTTTCAAACTGCGGGGGCGTCAGCTTTACGGCAAGCGCCGCGTGAGGAAGCCAACGCTCCGGCAAATAATTTCTATTGTCTCCCGCTTCAAACAAAGGAAGAAATTTTTGGTGGAGAATTTCGTTCAGCCTTTTAACGCAGACAAAACTTTGCGAATCTTTTTTTACCGCAAGAAAAAGAACCTTGTTCAAAAAACAATCCGCTCCATCAAATTCCAAATCAAGGCCCTTGCCGCCCAAGACATCGCGCGCGGACTTTGCAAAGTCGTCAAAGGCTTTTTGCAATTTGGGCAGAGCGCCGGGCTCCGCGTGAAAAACGCCAAGCGTGACGTGCGGCGGAACCGAATGTTCGATTAAAAAATTGTTTCCGCAAATTTGCGCAAGGCGCTCTTGGACGGCCTTGACGCTTTGGGCAGCGGCGTCGTCAAAACAAAGCGAAACTGCGTAAGTGGAATAAGCGGGCGCTCGACCGTTTTTCATAAAAACCTACAAGAGCGAGGCGACCTTGTCCAAAATCGCCTCGTCCGCCGGAAGCCACTTGACCGAACGCAAGTCGTCCGCGCCAAGCCATGCCGCGCTTTGCGCTTCCAGTAAGTCCAAGCCGCCGGAGACAAGGGCGCATTCAAAGCATTGCATGCTAAGGTGAAAGTCCGGGTAGTCCCATTCAACGTCCGCGATTTTCTTTCCGACGCTGATTTCCGACGCAAGCTCCTCTCGGATTTCGCGGACAAGCGCTTCCTGCGCCGACTCGCCGGCCTCGATCTTTCCGCCCGGAAACTCCCACCAGCCCTTCCAGTCGCCATATCCGCGCGCCGTGGCAAAGACCTGTCGCTGTCCTTGGGCAGTGGCGCGGAATATGACTGCGGCGACGACGCGGAGAGTTTTGCGGTTTGTTTGTTGCATGTCGGCTCCTTTTTTTATTTTAGGGGAAAGCCTTCCCCTCGCTCCAGCCCGCATCCGCGGTCTTCCGCTACCCTTTCTCCTAGGGGCCGCGCCCCTAAGACCCCTGGGAAGTAAAGCAGTAAGTTTTATTTGTATTTTACAATTCCTTTATTCCACAAGATTTTAAATAATCATATATTTCATCATAATAAATATGATTTCTTGAAGGATCTTCCTCTTCTACAACTCCTACTGGTACAAAGATTATCATGCCTTGTCTAGCTCTGGTTAATAATACTCTATAGGAGTTGACCAAATAACGTTTTTGTTCATCTCGATTTCTGTGACACCATTTTGTTCCCCTGAAGTTATAAAAATCCCATGAACTTTTATCTTTTCGTCTTAAATCGGCATCCCAGCAAACAACTGCCCAATCTATCTCTAATCCTTGTACTTTGAATTCACTTGCTACTATTTCCATCATATTTGATGATCTCAAATCATCACTAGGCGCCAGAAACCAGTTCTTGACATCAATCTCTGTAGGAACATAAATCCCTTCAGGTTTTAATCGTTGAGCACTACTGCAAGCCAAAACCCCGCATCGTTGAGAGCCTCGTACTTGTGATTTGGCCCATTTTTTTGCAAATTTTATATCTCTTGTTAGATATACTGGATACTTCTCGAATATTTCAGAATATACTTCCTTTGAAAGTTCCGGATTGTTATCAAGCAGTGCATCTACAAATTGACATTGCTTATCTGCTCTAAATGATCTTACTGATGTTTTTAGATGTAATTCTTTAACTACGTGGCATCTAGTACAATTTTCAATGAGATTAAAATCAATATTTTTATCTTCTGTTTGGTCTTTTATTGAATCTGAATAGAAGATCTCCCAATTTTTATATTGCTCGATTCCAACCTTAAACCATTCATTGATTCCAACTTCACCATCATAAATATCTTGTCCTAAGCCAACCAGACATATCATTACAGCCCAATCAGTATGTCTATCCATTATTTTATATAGAAGTTCAGGTTCAGAAATTGACATCAAAGGGTCATTTTCATGTTTACTTCTCATTTTTTCAGCATTCCATACTCTTTGAGCCTCATCAAATATTAAAACATGTTCCGGTGTTGGAGTTGAAATTAGTACATTATCTTTTTTAAATTGATAACTACTTTGAATAAGAGTATTTATTTCTATTTCAGTTGTCCTGTTATATTTTTTTTGTTCCTTTACGCTTTTTGTTAAAGCACCTCTTAATACTTCAACAAGAGGCCCATTTCCTGATAGGTAAACACTAAGATTATCTCTACCCTTTCCTAAATTCTTAGCAACTACATCTAGTCCAACAAGTGTTTTACCAGCTCCAGGGACACCTGTTACAAAGCATATGCATTTTTTCTTTTCAGTTTGAGCATACTTTATTATTTCATCTATTTTGTTTTCGCAGAGCTCAATATTTACCTGTCCAGCTTCCGAATTTGCAATTAAACTTATATCATGTGATTTATAAGCTTCAACTGCAGCCGCAATTATTGTTGGAGTTGGATGATATGGAGAATTAAACCACTTTTCAAAATCTATCTCTTCATCTGTTCCATATTTTTCAAGGATTTCAGAAATTTTTGGTATAACAGTTTCTATATTTTCTCTTTGCAAATGAATTTGTTTATCTGGATATGATTCAATACTTTGAATCTTTGGATATTTATCAGCTTTAGTTGCAATCAAAATAGGACAGACATATAAATCTTCAGATTCTTTGTGGAAATTTTTTATATCAATTGCATAGTCTTCCGCCTGTTGAGCATCAGATGCTGTAAATATATTCTTTCCGTTCTTGAATTCCAAAGAGAACACCATATGTTTAATTAGGAGAATAACATCAATTCTTTTTCCTAATCTTACGATATCGTATTCAAAAATAATGTCACCCAGCATTTGACATTTCTCTAGCCGTATTTGTAATTCTGATATTTGATTATCCCATGCTTCTATTTGTTCATCATTATTGCCGAAACCATGACGCACTAATGAACCTATAATATTAGTTGAGTTATCTTTTATAAATCCCGGGATGGAATTACAGTAATAAGCCTTACCGTTTTGTGTAGAAAAAGTATATTTATTCATTTTACTTCCTTAATGTTATATCCTACCACACATTTTTCTATATTTCTATATTTTATTATATTCTTTCCAGGGTCTTACATCCCTTCGCTCTGTTTTTCTATTTATAGTATCTACGCGCTCGCTTACGCTGGGATGCTGGCGATAGGGGCGTTGCGGGGTTTCCCCGCAGAGGGGGCAGGCGGAAATGAGGGCGCAGAGCGGCCGAATTGCAGCCGAGGGGGAGACTTCCCCCTTCAAAATTCCTAGCCCACCATCTCCCGCATCCTCTTCGCGTTCTTGGCGCCGCTACCGTCGGGGTGGTTGTTGAAAAACACTTGGACTTGGCGGCCTTGGCTGGCGGCTTGGTGGACGATGGGGACAAAGTCGGAAAGTTCGTCGTCGCTGTAGTCGTAGCGGTAGCGGGCGGAGCCGTTTTTGTCTTGAGGGTCGTTTTCTTTTGCATACCAGGCGGAGGCGTTGCGGCCGTGCAGCCTGATGTAGGCGATTTTTCCGGCAAAGGGCAGGCCGCCTTCTTGGGCTTGCAAAAAGTTTTTGTTCGGAAGGTTCTTCAATTCCGGCAGATCGCAAAAGGCAAGGCTTGCGCCGCGCTCAAAAAGGCCGTCAAAAACGGACGGGCGGATCCATTCGGCGTGGCGGAATTCCACCACCACAGGAAGGCCCCTAAACTGGGCCAGCAGCGCGGCAAGATACATGCGGTTTTGGTCGGTGTAATGAAAGCTTTGCGGAAACTGGAAAAGCGCGGAGGCAAGGCTTTTGTTTTGGGCCAGCGGCTTTAGGGCGGCCAAAAATTCTTGGACGGAGCTTTTCCAGTCGCGGCCAATTTCGTGGGTCAAAAGCCTGTTGGCCTTTACGCTGAACTTTAGCGCGCCCCCGCTCCGTTCCCAAAAACTTAGCAAGCGTTCCGCCGTGGGCATGTTGTAAAAACTGCTGTTAAGCTCCAGCGCGTTGAATTGCGTGGCGTAGTAAGGCAAAAAATCCGCGCGCTTTAGGCCGGCCGGATAAAATACGCCGCGCCATTCCGGATAGTCGTAGCCGCTTGTTCCGATTAAGATTTCTGGCATCTTACAGCCGTATTCTGCTGATTTGAGCGACGGCGGGAAAGTCGCGCAGCTCGATTTTGCTTCCGTCGGCGCGGAGGACGCTTCCGTTTAAAAAGCCAAAGACGGTGTCGTAGCTGGCGTTGACCAAAATAAAGTTGGCCTTGCGCGAATACGAGTTTTGCGGAACAAAGGACAAGTCCACCATGCTTTCGTAGTCTTGCGCGTTCCAGTCTTTTGCGATTCCAAATGGATGCGTTATGCATACGGGCGGAAGCGGAGTGAACGCGCCGTCAACAAAAAGCGCGTTGTCGTTGTATTTGCTAGTGTTGGGAGCGTCAAGGCTTGTGGTGGACAGGCGCAACGAAACATTCTTTCCGTCAACCACGCCGCTTGCGGTGATCGACTCGCCGCGCGTGATGAATTTGTAGTAGGCGCGGTTGACAAAAAGCAGGCTGTTTCCCTTGGCGCTTTCGGCAGCAACTTTTTCAACGCCCTTAACTTCAAACTTTGTCGTTATCGGAACGGAAGCGTACCAGCTGGCCGAGCAGCGGCGCGTCGTAGGAGCGGGCTTTACCGAAACTATTTCCTTTGAGGCCGCGTCGTTGAAATTTCCTTGCGAAAAAATTTTTATCTCCGGCCTGTGGCTAAAGCCTTTTACGTTTACGGCAAGAAGCAAGCGGCCGCTTTGATGGTTCCACGAAAAGCGGATTCGGCGGCCCGGCGTTCTGGTGGAGCAATGGCCCGCGCCCAATTTTGTCGGAATCATCTTGCGGC
>JAEEGJ010004387.1_pt1 | contig 47993 bp, 41 predicted proteins | sample 8958761 | NCBI WGS metagenome assembly JAEEGJ01 (sample SAMN16246546, study PRJNA631951) | gut metagenome | biome: gut microbiome; feature: rumen; material: RS-attached | host: Bos | place: Iran: Karaj | collected 2018-10
AATTCAAGTCAACATCAATATTATGCGGGCGTTTGTGGCTATTCGTCACGCAATAGGTGCCTGGCAGGATACCAACCTTAAAGTGGAACAGTTGTCGCATAAGGTAGATTCGCTCAATGCCCGTGTGGATGAGATTCTCCACGAGCAGAATGAGAACAATATGGAGATGGCCGTTCAGATAGATGCCCTTAACGACGCCCTCGACCAACTGCGAGAGAAGCCATCGACACCACGGAAACGGATAGGGTTTAAACAAGAGAACAAATGAATAACGGAGAGATAATACTATATCAGCCTAACAATTCCATCAGCATTGAGGTGCGGATGGAGGCAGAAACCGTATGGTTGAACCTCAACCAGATGGCTATGCTGTTTGATAGGGATAAGTCGGTTATTTCCCGTCATATACGTAATATTTATACTGAGGGAGAGCTAAAGAAAGAGGCAACCGTTGCAAAAAATGCAACAGTTCAAATGGAGAGCGGCCGGCAGGTGATGCGACAGATAGAATACTACAATCTGGATGTTATCATTTCAGTCGGCTATCGCGTTAAAAGTCTGCGCGGCACACAATTCCGCCAGTGGGCCACCGGCGTTCTGAAGGAGTATCTACTGAAAGGTTATGCCATAAACAACCGCATCGAGCACTTGGAGCAGCGAGTGGCAAAGGCCGAGGAAAAGATTGACTTCTTTGTGCGGACGTCATTACCACCTGTGGAAGGCGTGTTCTATAATGGACAGATATTCGATGCGTATGTATTTGCAACGGATTTGATAAAGTCGGCCAAGAAGAGCATCACGCTTATCGACAACTATATCGACGAATCGGTGCTGCTGATGCTTTCGAAACGCAAGGGAAAGGTTCGTGCAACAATTATCACTCGTTCCGATTCAAAAGTATCACAACTTGATCTTGAGAAGCACAATGCGCAATACTCACCCATCGAGGTAAAGGTTTGCGACACCATTCACGACCGTTTCCTCATCATCGACAATGAGGTTTACCACCTCGGCGCCTCGTTGAAAGACCTCGGAAAGAAACTCTTCGCCTTCTCCAAACTGGAGATGCCTGCCGAAACAATACTGAAAATGACCGTATTGGAAGACTTGAAGAATAGAAAACTACTGAAATAATTTTATTGATAAAAAAGAATGTCTCAAATTGAAGAAATATTAACTAATCAGATAGAAGTTGCTTATAGATTACTTGAACGGACGTTAGCAATTCCTGATGGACAACCTAGTGAAATCTTACCCGGGTTTATCAATTATGATAAGAAATTAACACAACAATTATCTATAGAATCCGACTCATGGGAAACGGAAACATTAGAATTATTAAGAGCGTTTTATGGTGAGGATTCCAGACAGGCTCACGAATTTAAAGCATGTACAAGTAAGAAGAATCATTTTTATGATTTTCGTGAAAACCTTCAATCAGAATTAGAGCATTGTATCGCCTACTTAAAAGCATTGATAAAAGCTGACAAGTATAATCAAAGAATAGAAGCACCTAAAGATAATAATCAAAATGGGAAAACACCACTTGTTTTCATAAGCCATTCGTCTAAGGACAAAGATTTTGTAGAAGCATTAGTTTCGCTTTTGGAGAGTTTGGGATTTGACAATACAAATTTATTCTGTAGTTCAATCCCAGACTATTGGATTGGACTTAGTCAAGATATCCTCGATAGTTTATATAAACTATTTGTTGAACATGAACTATTTGTGATTTTTATTCAATCTCCTCGCTATTATGAAAGTCCCATTTCGCTGAATGAGATGGGGGCTGCATGGGTTTTAAAAACGAACTATTGCTCCATTCTGACAAAAGATATGCAGAAAGAAGACATGAAAGGTGTAGTTGGGGCAAACACGATCTATATTAAAGTCGATTCTCCTGATGTGAAAGCGCGATTAAACGAGTTAAAGAAGCAACTCACTGAAATGTTTGGACTATCGTCAGTGACTGAATCAACATGGGAACGTAAACGTGAAATGTTTTTGAGAATAGTGAACGGCTAAATACATATAACCCAATGCCTAAAAACAATTTTAGCGATTACAACTTTATTCCAAGCAAACAAGGTTTTCTTGGAATAGGATATATTGTTCAATGCAGAGAGGGAGAGGAATTTGGCGTTGTTTGTTATAGTGAAGACCAATCAGATAAAACGTGGCTTTATTATTTTAAGAAGAAAGTAACTCTTTTTTATGCTGCCAAAACAATTGTATCTTTTATTAAGGACTCCTACGAAGACAAAGAGCCCTTTGAAATAATTCATATTTGTCCGCTGGATAATTATAAGCTTTTAAGTATCGATGAGAGGGGTCAGAAGATCTCTTTAAAAAAAAGAAAAGATAGTTCTTGTCATTGTGATTTGGAATGGGATCAAATTGTCCATGGTATGCCGTATATCATTAGAGATGGAATGTGGATTTCTGCTAATTATCCACAAATAGACGACACAAACAAATCAATTTGTTATCGTAGACATACTTCTTTGGATTTCTATAATGGAAGACCTGAAAGTCTGCTTTCTTGCTATGCGGAACATCGAGAACTCGATTTAGAAAAACCAAGTATGTCTTTTAAATATGTCAATGACAAACTTGAAAAAATAAAAGAATATATACTAAACTTCAATATCGAAGATAATTTACAATTATTTATTGCAGGCACTGAGGGCTATTTCAAGTGTTACCCAGGTAGAGATGATTCATTCTTCATTATAAAATACTGGTATTCATATAGCAAGGATCCATATCTTACTCAATTAACAAATTTACATGAAGAAATGGATTACTACAATTGTTTAGGGAGAGACGAGGAAGATTATAATATTATTAATCAAGAGGAAACAAATAGAGTAAGAAATGAAGTAAGGGAAAAGTATAATAAAGACAATCACTATTTGTTTCTTATCAATGATTTTTTATCCAAATTACCTTCTAGAATAGAAGAATACCAATCACTTACATATAGATTATCACTTTATGAGCCCAGCATTGCTGATTGTATGTTTAACAATGACTTTATATATAAAATCAAATATTTTAATTCAAATAATTAATTCTTAAACGTTTAAACTTATGGCAAAGAAGTTTATGACTTGTGGCAAAAAGCATAAGGATTAATTATAAAGCAGTAGAAAGTGATTGAATTAGCTACCCCTTTAACTGGTTACAGATTGTAACCAGTTTCACATAATTTGACCGTCTGTATAATTGTTTTGGGGCCAAATCTCTTGACTGTGCTGATAATGTAAACCCCTCGAATTCGAGGGGTTGATATAAATGCCTGTAAAAAAATCTGTCATTATCTGAAAAAGTTGTATTTTTGCAAACTGAAACTTTAAAATATTCGGATAATTTAAAGTACGACTTTATGATAACACGGTATTTCAAATTAGAAGATGCGCGGGATGAAAGTGTGTTTTTCTTTGGCGCTCGCCAAACAGGTAAGACAACATTATTGAAACAGCTATTCCCCAAAGTGCGTTATTACGACTTATTAAAGAGCGAGGAGTTTGAACGCTTGAGTCGTCAACCGCAGTTGCTCCGTGAAGAGTTGCTGGCTTGCCCTGAAGGGGAGCTTGTAATTATTGACGAGATTCAAAAACTCCCCATTTTGCTTGACGAGGTACATTGGCTGATGGCGAATCGCGACTTGCGTTTTATTCTCACTGGGTCAAGTGCTCGCAAATTGCGACGTAGTGGTGTGAATCTGCTCGGCGGCCGTGCTTTGCTCAATAACTTCTACCCACTTGTCAGTACTGAGTTGGAAGACTTTGATTTGGACCGAGCAGTGAATAATGGTATGATTCCGCGACATTATCTCATAGAAGATGCTACACGAAGACTGAGCGGTTATGTGGGAGTGTATCTTCAAACCGAAATAGTAGAGGAGGCCGTGGTTCGCAATCTTCCGTCGTTCAATCGGTTTCTCGAGGCTGCCGCTTTGACAAGTGGAGAGATGCTGGTGTATACCAACGTTGCTGCTGATTGTGGAGTGAGTTCCGTAACGGTAAAATCATATTTCGAGATTCTGGTTGACACCCTGTTTGGATATATGATACCATCATACACAAAGGTAGTGAAACGCAAACTAATACAGGCTCCTAAGTTCTACATGTTTGACGTAGGTGTTACCAACTACCTGTTGCATCGCTCACGATTGCGACAAGGGTCCCCAGAATATGGACACGCCTTTGAGCATCTGATAATTCAGGAGATTATTGCTTATCTCGGCTATCAAGGCAGACAAAGTGAAATCAGCTATTGGCGCACAGGTAGCGGTGTTGAGATAGATGTGGTTCTTGGTGATGCCCAGGTGGGTATTGAGATAAAGTCAAGTACTGAGGTCAAGGACAACCAACTTCGTGGACTCCGTTCTTTTGGCGAAGACTATCCTCATGCAAGACTGATAGTTGTTTCTCTGGACAGGTATCGCCGTATGAAAAACAATATTGAGATTATCCCTGTAAAGGAATTTCTATCCGACCTCTGGGCAAAGAAAATCTATTAATTGGCCAAAAAGCACTTATTATTCAAAATAGTTTTCTCTAATCCATTTTATTTTTGTACTTTTGTAAATTCACGTATAATATTATACGTGATGTATTGTTGTCGTTATTAGATAATTACACTCACCGCTAATGAAGAGCGAGAATGAAATAACAACTATTGGGACTTCTGAGGTGGAGCTTATCAAGCACCGCATCTATGAGGTGCGGGGGCAGCGTGTGATGCTCGATCGCGATTTGGCGGAATTGTATGGGGTGGAAACAAAAGTCTTGAATCAGGCGGTTAAACGTAATATTGAGCGTTTCCCTGAAGACTTTATGTTTAAGTTGAACAAAAGTGAATGGTCGTTTTTAAGGTCACAAATTGTGACCTTAAAGGAGAGTACCACTGATGTTGATACTGAAGAGATTGACGATATTGAGACTAGTTTGAGGTCACAGATTGTGACTTCAAGTCCAGAAAGCATTGATAATGATATATATTTGAAGTCACAAATTGCTACTTCAAGTTGGGGAGGCACACGCAAAATGCCTAATGCATTCACTGAATTAGGCATTGCAATGTTGGGTTCAGTCCTGCGGTCGGAGACGGCAATTCAAGTCAACATCAACATTATGCGGGCGTTTGTGGCGATACGACATGCAGTAAGTGCTTGGCAAGGTGTCAACTTGAAGGTGGAGCAGTTGTCGCATAAGGTGGACTCACTCAATGCCCGTGTAGATGAGATTCTTCACGAACAGAATGAGAACAATATGGAGATGGCTATTCAAATAGAGGCCATTAATGATGCCCTCGACCAATTGCGCGAGAAGCCATCAACACCACGTAAACGGATTGGATTTAAAACAGGAAAACAATAGGTTATACGATTTGCGGTCAAAATGTTTGACCGCAAAATAGACAAAAAGGGAACAAAAATACAAATGAATAACGGAGAAATAATACTTTATCAGCCTGACAACTACATCAGCATTGAAGTGCTGATGGAAGCAGAAAACGTTTGGCTGAACCTCAATCAGATGGCTATGCTGTTTGACAGAGACAAATCTGTTATTTCCCGTCATATACGCAATATCTATAGTGAGGGTGAACTGAATAAAGATGCAACCGTTGCAAAAAATGCAACAGTTCAAATAGAAAGTGGTCGGCAGGTAATGCGACAGATTGAGATGTGGGGAATAGGAAATTATTGAAATAAAATGTAATTATGACAAAGGTGCAGGAAATAAACGTCAAGGATACAACTATCCGAACCATGAAGGTTGGCGAAGCGGATTATATCTGCATCACAGATATTGCGCGACAAAAAAACACTTTGGAGCCTAATGCCGTTGTTGGTAACTGGATGCGCAACAGAAATACGATAGAGTACCTTGGCATTTGGGAATATCTGAACAACCCAAGTTTTAACCCCATCGAATTCGAGGGGTTTAAACAGCAGGCAGGTCTCAACGCTTTTACGCTTTCTCCTTCTCGTTGGATTGAGGCAACTAACGCCATCGGCTTGATTGCCAAGAGTGGGAGATATGGCGGCACATACGCGCAGCAGGACATCGCCTTCAAGTTTGCCAGCTGGGTGTCGGTGGAGTTTGAGTTGTACCTTATCAAGGAGTTCCAGCGGCTGAAAGAGGAGGAACAGAAGGCGATTGGTTGGTCGGCTAAGAGGGAGTTATCGAAAATCAACTACCATATACACACCGATGCCGTGCGAGCCAATCTTGTGCCCGATGAGGTGGATGCCTACCACAGCTCACTTATCTACGCCGAGGAGGCGGATGTTTTGAATGTGGCCTTATTCGGGATGACCGCCAAGGAATGGCGCGAGGCCAATCCTGATAAGAAAGGCAACGTTACAAGAAGCGAGAGGATAACAAACTTGTTTGTTATCCCGAGCCGAAGTAACGTCAGCGAAGCTAACATGCGCGACTATGCCACCATTAACCAGCTCATCTGCCTCTCCAATATGGAGAATCTGAATGCGGTATTTATCAACGAAGGAATCCCTCAGCGCGACCGCCTGCACAAACTTAACAAGATAGCTATCCAACAAATGACCGTTTTGGAAGAAGTGGGAAATAGAAAACTGATGAAATAATTCTAAATAATTGGAAATGGTTAATGTCTTTGAAACACGGGAAATCACGATAGATAAAAGTGGATTCTGGAAAGCAGATCTAAAGCGTGTAAGTGATTGGAGGAAAGGTATTGCTGTTGCACGTTACTATAAAAATTCAATCAAGCCGTCTTGGAGATACTTTCTTATCGATAAAGATTATAACTATCTTTATGAAAAACGGAGCCTTGAAGAAGATGAAATTGAGGGAGAACAAATAGAACGGGTCTTCGGAGGCTACTATATTGTTAGAGACGTAGAGATTGAAAGATGCAGACAATATCCTGGTCAAGATAGGGATACTGAATATGAATATAGCACTTGCATTAAAGATGTAATTGATGAAAATGGTCGCAAATTATCAGAAGAAGAAAGAAAAGAATATTTAACCGCACATCCCATAAAATTAACTACAGAATACGGTGATGATATTGTTGAATGTGAATCATCCTTTTATAGACTTGACACGTATCAATTTTTGTTCTCAATTTCTAAATCTTTAAAACCAATTGGTTTTTTTAAAGGGGTAAGGTGTAAGGTGGGTGTAGTATCCGATTATCGTGACTTTTATGTGGTAGTAAAAGAGAAAGAAATAACAATTGTATTTGATGAAAAGCAATTTGAATTTGTTGAGAAACTCCTCGGAATAGATATTAAGAAGGAAAAAAGACTATATTTAAGGCCACATAACAAGTATATAAAACAAGATAGGTACAGACCCATTGCGAAACCCGCTGAAATCACGGATGTAAAAGAAATTGTGCCGGAGGCGACTGTAAAAATACAGAATTATTCTTTAGATATCTCTATTCCATATGTAATGGATGGAGATGTGTATAGTGTATTTGATGAAAATTATGGAATTAATAGATATAAATTTATGCCATCTACATGCTACTATCTTGTAGATAATGAATGGAGAAAAATCGAGGGAAGTACAGCACAAAAAGTATATGAAAAAATATTCGAACAAAAATGTAAGAGACCAAATTTTATCAAAGACATTGAATGCATCGCAGAAGAAATAATATTAGATGAAGAAGAATATAGCATGTATAGGTTTGAGTGTCGTCCATATGGATATATAACAAAGGATGGAAATTTTGATTATAACTTCGATGTAAATAACATTAAATGGTAGTGTTTTTTACTAAGTTAAATAAGAAAACAAATAAACTAAGATAATGAATAGCATAAATAAAGTTGTCTTACTCAATAAAATTGATTTTGGTGATATAGATGGTCTATATGACCCAAACCTTAATAAATATTTTATTGATGTCCAATATAAAGAATCATTGTTGCATGGTGATAAATTCTTTGTAATAGGTAGAAAAGGGACGGGAAAATCTGCTTTATACAACTGGTTGCATAGTATTCAACCAGAAGAAGGGATTATCGTTTCCAATATGTCATTTAGCGATTTCCCTTTCGAGCGGCTTTTATCCCTTTCTGATGATAATTTTATGAAGCCAAATCAATACCAAAGCATATGGAAACATATTATTTTATTGGAACTTGCAAAGATAATAATATATGATACACAATCTGATGCGGCTGACGAAGGTTGGAGAGAATTGCTGGATTATATAAAAAATCGAGGAGTAAACCTTTCCGATTTGCATCGAGAAATAACGCGAGTTATAGATAAATATGATTCTCGATTGGGATATAATGAGTCATTCTTGGGTTATGGTACATCAAAAGAAATTGAAAATAGATGGGGTTTATCAAATATTACGTCATTAAACAATCGCTTAATAGAAGTAATATGTGATTATTTAAAAAGACATCAAACCTGTCAGTACATCATTCAGTTCGACCAGCTTGATGACAGCTATACTTCATACATCTGTCGAGATGAATATCTTCAATGTATCCAAAGTTTATTTAAAACAATATATCAACTAAATCAAAATTTCAAACTACAAGGTATCTGTGTAAAAATAATAGCATATTTAAGATCCGACATATACACGCAGTTTAATCGACACGATGCAGAGAGTTCTCGATGGGAACAATTTGTTTTGAAGCTTAACTGGGCAATAATAAACAAGATGGATTGGCCCACATGTAATCTCTTGAAACTTATAAATGCTCGTATTAAATATAGTTTACCCGAACTTTGTACAGAAACTTCTCCATTTAGTTTTATTTTCAATAACGAAGAAATTGGATTAAAGAGTCCGACAAAACGTAGAACCGAAGATATCTTCAAATATATTGTACACAGAACATTCCAACGACCTCGTGACTTAATCCAATTTTGCAAGAAAATACAGAACGAATCTGCTGGTTCTCAAAAATTAAATGGTCAAACTATCAAAGCCGCAGAAAAGGAGTTTTCTTTATGGCTTTTGGGAGAAGTCGAAAACGAAATAGCCCCCATTATTTCTGACACAGAATCTCTATATGAGTTATTGCGGCAAATGGGTAGGAACGATTATACAATTAAACAGTTCAGAGATAATTATAAGCAATATCATTCTCATTTCCCAACTGCTAATGCAGAAGATATGTTACGGTTGTTATACAATTGGGGGGTTATTGTGAATGTTAAATCCATTAACGTAAAAGAGAAGCGTATAACTGAATGGTTCTCAGTTATACGCAATGAACGATCTGTTTTTAATAGAGATCTTAATATTAGAACACATCCTGGTTTTTATGAAGGATTACATACATCTAAATTTTTACAAAGATAATAATAAACATTGTAATGTACCAATAAGTAATTCAATAATTAATCCTTAAACGTTTAAGCTTATGGCAAAAGAAAAAAGTGGGGTAGCATGTTCCAAAGTGAATAGAAAAGAAAATAACGATGATGGTTATTTTACTTTTCCGCAAGAAAGTAAAATAACGAGTGTTTTTATTTTCACTTTTGCCAACAAAGTAAAATAAAAGTCGTATCTTTGCAAGATATAATATTAATGAATGATTAGGTTAGAAGATTATAAATCAGGGCATATAGAGCAAGGTGTAGGGTATAAATACTTTGTCCCTTCACTCATAAATGATGAGTGGACGTGGCAAGATGCTTCTATCAATACCTTGCTGGAGAAGGCCTCGCTCCGTTTAGGAGAGCTGAACTCATTCTCTCGCCTTGTGCCGAACATCGACCTTTTCATTCAACTTCATGTGACTAAGGAGGCAGTTCTGTCAAGTCGCATCGAGGGTACCCAGACGCACATGGATGAAGCCTTGCTGCCTCAGACAGAAGTACAGGAGGAACGTCGAAACGATTGGCAGGAAGTACGCAACTATGTGGATGCCATTAATGACGCTATTGCAAATCTAGACAGATTGCCTATTTCTTCAAGACTAATACGCTCAACGCATAAAATCCTCTTGAATAGTGTCCGTGGTGAACATAAATTACCTGGAGAGTACCGTACAAGCCAAAACTGGATTGGAGGCAATTCTATCTCCGATGCACGGTTTATACCGCCACACCACCAATTAGTAGGTGAATTGATGGGTGATCTAGAGAAATTTCTCAACAATCCAAACACCCATGTACCAGACTTGATAAAGATAGCCATCGCGCATTATCAGTTCGAGACCATCCATCCGTTTCTTGACGGCAATGGTCGCATTGGCCGCTTGCTGATAACGCTTTATATGGTGCAAGAAAAGATACTTGCACAGCCATTACTTTACCTTTCGACGTACTTTGAAAAGCGTAAAGACTTGTATTATGACAATCTTAATATGGTGAGAGTGAACAATGATATGACTCACTGGATTAAGTATTTTTTAGTCGGAGTCGAGCAGACAGCCTCCCTTGCGTCGCAGACGCTCTCCAATATTTTAAGATTCAAAGAAGATATAGAAAATCATGTTCGTGCCAACTATGGACGGCGTAGCACCAATGCAATATTGCTCGTCCATCAGCTGATGAAAAATCCTGTGGTGACGGTGGATGATGCTGCACGGCTATGCGATACATCCTATAAATCGGCCAATGAGATAGTCAAACTCCTTTGTGCCGACGGATACCTGATTGAGTCAACTGGGCAGAGCCGAAACAGATTGTTTCATTTCAAACCTTATACTGACATATTCTCTGAATAATTACGCAAACAATTCAATAATTAATCCTTAAACGTTTAAGCTTATGGCAAAAGAAAAAAAGTTTATGACATGTGACGGTAACTGCGCTGCGGCGCATGTGGCGTACATGTTCAGCGAGGTAGCAGCTATCTACCCCATCACCCCGTCCAGCCCTATGGCAGAGTACATTGACGAATGGGCTGCTGCTGGCAGAAAGAACCTCTTCGGCGAGACCGTGAAGGTCGTCGAGATGCAGAGCGAGGCCGGTGCCGCAGGTGCTGTGCACGGCTCGTTGCAGGCCGGTGCTCTGACCACCACCTACACCGCTTCGCAGGGTCTGCTGCTGATGATTCCCAACATGTACAAGATCGCTGGCGAATTGCTGCCCGGTGTGTTCCACGTGAGCGCCCGCGCCCTCGCCGCCCAGGCCCTCTCGATCTTCGGCGACCACGCCGACGTGATGAGCGCCCGCCAGACCGGCTTCGCCCTGCTGGCCGAGAGTTCGGTGCAGGAGGTGATGGACCTCGCCCCTGTGGCTCACCTCGCCGCCCTCAAGGGCCGCGTGCCGTTCCTCAACTTCTTCGACGGCTTCCGCACCAGCCACGAAATCCAGAAGATCGAGGCTTGGGATATGGAAGACCTGCGTCCGCTCGTTGACCAGAAGGCTTTGAAGGCTTTCCGCGAGAACGCCCTCAACCCCGAGCACAACGTGACCCGCGGCACCGCCCAGAACAGCGACGTCTATTTCCAGACCCGCGAGCTGCAGAACAAGTACTACGACGCCCTGCCCGACATCGTGGCCAAGTATATGGCTGAGATCAGCAAGCTGACGGGCCGCCAGTACGCCCCCTTCACCTACTACGGTGCCAAGGATGCCGAGCACGTCATCGTGGCTATGGGCTCGGTGACCGAGACCATCAAGACCGTGGTGGATTACCTCAACGCCCAGGGCAAGAAGACCGGCTGCGTGACCGTCCACCTGTACCGCCCCTTCAGCGTGAAGCACCTGATGGAGGCTATGCCCAAGAGCCTGATGGAGCACGTGAAGACCATCACCGTCCTCGACCGCACCAAGGAGCCCGGCGCCAACGGCGACCCGCTGTATATGGACATCGTTGAGGCCTTCAAGGGCAATGCCAACGTCAACATCATCGGCGGCCGCTACGGTCTCTCCAGCAAGGACACCACTCCCGCCCAGATTATCTCCGTGTTCAACAATATGGAAGGCGAGATGAAGAACCAGTTCACCATCGGCATCGTCGACGACGTGACCTTCCGCTCGCTGCCCATCCTGCCCGAAATCTCCATCCTGCCCAAGGGCACCTTCGAGGCCCGCTTCTACGGCCTCGGTGCTGACGGTACCGTGGGTGCCAACAAGAACAGCATCAAGATTATCGGCGACAACACCAACAAGTACAGCCAGGCCTACTTCGACTACGACTCGAAGAAATCGGGCGGCTACACCTGCTCGCACCTGCGCTTCGGCGACAACCCCCTGCCCGCTCCCTACCTGGTCGGCACGCCCGACTTCGTGGCCGTCCACGTGCCCAGCTACCTGCGCAAGTATGACTGCCTGCGCGGCCTGAAGGACAACGGCACCTTCCTCTACAACAGCCCCTGGACCGTCGAGGAGACCAAGGCCCAGCTGCCCGACTTCGTGAAGAAGTACCTGGCGCTGCACCACATCACGATGTACATCATCGACGCCACCAAGATTGCCGCCGAAATCGGTCTCGGCAACCGCACCAACACCATCCTCCAGAGCGCCTTCTTCAAGATCAGCGAGGTGATTCCTTACGACCTCGCCGTCGAGCAGATGAAGAAATTCATCGTCAAGAGCTACGGCCGCAAGGGTGAGGACGTGGTCAACAAGAACTACGCCGCCGTCGACCGCGGTGGTGAGATCACCAAGATCGACATCCCCGCCGAGTGGGCCAACCTGCCTTGCAGCACCGACTTCGCCGTCGAGAAACACGAGGGCGACCCCGAGTTCATCGCCAAGGTGATGCGCCCGATGGTGGCTCAGACCGGCAACGACCTGCCCGTGTCGGCATTCGTCGGCTACGAGGACGGCACCTTCCCCGCCGGCACCACCGCCTATGAGAAGCGCGGCGTCGCCACCGTCGTCCCCGAATGGAACCCCGCCAACTGCATCCAGTGCAACCAGTGCTCGCTGGTCTGCCCCCACGCCGCCATCCGTCCCTGCGTGATGACCGACGAGGAGATGAAGAAAGCCCCCGAATCGATGAAGGCCATCGACGTGAAGATGCCCAAGGAGCTCGCCGGTATGCACTTCCGCATGCAGGTCAGCGCTATGGACTGCACCGGCTGCGGCAACTGCGCCGACGTCTGCCCCGCCAAGGAGAAAGCCCTCGTGATGAAACCCTTCGAGAGCCAGCTCCACGAGGCCGCCAACTGGGACTACGCCCAGAAGTGCGTCACCTACAAGGACAACCTCATCGACAAGAAAGCCAACGTCAAGAACAGCCAGTTCGCACAGCCTCTGTTCGAGTTCAGCGGCGCCTGCGCCGGCTGCGGCGAGACCCCGTACCTCAAGTGCATCACCCAGCTCTTCGGCGAGCAGATGATGGTGGCCAACGCCACGGGCTGCTCCTCCATCTACGGCGGCTCGGCTCCTGCCACCCCCTACTGCCGCAACTACCGCAGCGGCTTCGGTCCCGCCTGGGCCAACTCGCTGTTTGAGGACAACGCTGAGTTCGGCCTCGGTATGGCCACCGCCACCCGCCAGATGCGCGACCGCGTGGAGCGCATTATGAAGGAAGGCCTCGCCTGCGACTGCTGCAGCGCCGAAATCAAGGCCCTCTTCACCGAGTGGATCGAGAACCGCGAGAACACCCTCAAGACCAAGGAAATCGCCGACAAGCTCATCCCGCTGATGGAGAAGTGCGGCTGCGACATCTGCAAGCAGCTCCTCGAACTCCGCCACAGCCTCGTCAAGAAGAGCCAGTGGATCTTCGGCGGCGACGGTTGGGGTTATGATATCGGATTCGGCGGTCTCGACCACGTGCTGGCCAGCGGCGAGGATGTCAACGTCGTCGTCGTGGACACCGAGGTGTACTCCAACACCGGCGGACAGAGCTCGAAGGCCACCCCGGCCGGCGCTGTCGCCAAGTTCGCCACCTCCGGTAAGAAGATCCGCAAGAAAGACCTCGGTATGATTGCCAAGAGCTACGGCTACGTCTATGTCGCCCAGGTGGCTATGGGCGCCAGCCAGGCCCAGTACTTCAACGTCATCAAGGAGGCCGAGGCCTACCACGGCCCGTCGCTCATCATCTGCTACGCGCCCTGCATCAACCACGGCATCAAGATCGGTATGGGCCGCACGCAGAACGAGGAGAAGAAAGCCGTCGAGTGCGGCTACTGGCACCTCTGGCACTACAACCCCGCCGAGGAAGAGGCTGGCAAGAATGGCTTCCACCTCGACTCGAAGGAGCCCGACTGGAGCAAGTTCCGCGACTTCATTATGGGCGAGGTGCGCTACAACTCCCTGATGAAGACCTTCCCCCAGGAGGCCGAAGAACTCTTCGTCGCCACGGAAAGAAATGCAAAACTCCGTTATGAAGGTTATAAAAAGCTTTCCGAACTTTAAGATTGACACGCGGGGTCGCGACCGGATGGGAGCAACTCTCCTTAAAGAGAGAGCTCCATCCGGTACCCATACAGCCCCGCATCACAACCAGCAAAGGGTGTCCCCATCGGGCACCCTTTCTTTTTTGCCATTCAATTAAACGCCATTTTTTTCAATAGGAATCATTGTCTTAATAACGCCATTTTTTCTTCTGTTTTGATAGGTAACCCATTCCGCCCATTAACCCCATTTGCCCCATTTTTCAATTTCAACTTTCAATTTTCAATTCCAATGCCCCTCCCTTCTACGCCCCTTCTTCGATCCCTCTTCGATCCTTCTTCGAAACCACCATAACCCACACAAAACCAATATTTTACTGAAAATTCACGCAATTTGTTGAAAATCAATTATGTATCCAATAACACTCCCATTCTCCCCATCCGTCCCATCCATCGCCTCTCTCCGTGCATTTCGGTGGCATTTTTGCCGCCGCATCCCCACCCCTCCAATGGGAAATAAGCGGACTTTTACGGCCAAATGCGGACATTTCGTAACCCTTTGAGCCTGTCCCCCAATTCACCCATATTTTGTTTTGAACGACAATCAACCCAAAGTTTCATTCAAATTCAAAACAAAATGTCAGGTTACACATTCAAACAGGACTTGGCTAGGCTCTATTTCCCTGGCTATGACAAAGAGGTCTCGCGACGTCTCTTCGCCCGCGAACTCCACTCCAATCCCGATCTCATGGCCGACCTCGTCGCCGCCAGGTACACCAAAAGTCAGAAAAAGCTCTCGCCCCTTCAGGTGCAAATCATTTACCAGCACCTCGGCAAACCCTAATCGTCCTCTCTTTTCAGTGCACCCCGGCGACATTTTTGCCGCCGCCAAATAAATCTTGCCCATTCTGCCCATTAGACCCATAAAATCCACATAACCACCACATCCACAGTCCTATATACTGCAATATCATTGCAATTACAAAAGTTAAACAATGTTAAAAACAAACTTTTTTTTATACCCTTGTAGATTTTTGCACCAAAAAAATCCTATATTATAGTAGAACGTTGCGGAAGTCGAGAGCAGAAAGAGATAACTCTTTATGCCGAGATGAAGCAACGAACGTGGAACGAAACGTTTCTGAATGACAACAAACGACCGGCTGAAATATGAATATTTCTATGGTCTGATTGAACGGCACAAGGCACTCATCGAACGCTTGTGTATGCGCCGTTCGTCAGGCGATAGCTATCATTGTGCCGAGTTGCGACAAGAATGTTATATCACGATATGGAAACACGAAAAACAAATAAGCACCGACATATCGCCTCTTCAGGAAACCCTCTGGGTCTACTGGCTCTGCCGAAGCGCCTTCTCACGTCTGCGTTTCCTCCACCGCACACATCTCTATATTCCTCTCGACGAGAACATGGCCGACACCATCGCCAACCCGGACGATCCGTCGATGCTCCGCGACTACATCGAATCCCTCTCCTCTGTCCTCAACCCTCACGAACGCCGTGCTGTCGAATTGATGGCCGAAGGCTATACTCCCGATGAGATGGCCCGCGAACTCGGCATCAAGCCTCACAGTGCCGTCCAACTCCGCTACCGCATCATCGCCAAACTCCGGCAGTACTACCGCCCCGACAATAACAAATAATATAAATGCCAATGAAAACACGTCAATCCCCCCCCCCAGATTGCAGCCTCTCACCCCTGCCGATCTTGCCTATATCCGTGCTCTTGCTGCCGAGCATTCTGCTGGCCTTGAACACCGTTGCGCCCGCTATCGCCGCCGTGCCTCACTCCGCCGCACCGCCGCGGCAGCCTGCTTGCTGGCCCTCTTCGCCCTCGGCGCCGATACAGCCTATGCCAATCCTCCGCTTTACACGGGCATCAACACCTGCGGGCAGATTGACAACACCCATACCTGCGACACCATCAGCACGATGTTGAACCAATTATGAGCGCCCCAAAAAACATAAAACGGTTTTGGATGTGGGTAGGCATCGCCCTGCTCATCGAACTGGCTGCCATCACCCTCTGGAAGCGGTGGTACTGGTTCTTCCCCTCATATTCTGTCAGCGAACTTTACACTAAGTATGCCGGTATCGAAGGAGTAAACGTTGCTTTTGTGAAGGATTATCGTGTTAATGATACTGTCTTTGTTGATGTCACAATGCTTGAAGCAACAACAGATTCTGCTTGGATAATGCTTCAAAATGATTTTAATATTCCCATAATACCCGAAGAATACCGCGATTTAGTTTCCAGTTTCAATTCTATTGATTTCAGATTAGCTCCCAAAATAAATCCGAAACTATCGATGGATTCTATTGCAGAAAACAACAATGCCATCGTAACTTCAAGAAATAAACAAACGATATGTGTTTTCCATATATCAAGCAAAAAACAAGTTAATGAAATTTTTTACAACAAATTAAAAGATATAAAGTTCAACTAAAAATCAATTAAAAATGAGAAGAAATGTAATTACAGTTGCACTCTTTACAGTGCTGGCAACAATGGCTGTTAGTTGTCAGAAAGACGATGTCACAAACTCCACGCCTGAATCGTCCGTTTCTGAGACGAGCACCGTGTACACGGTGCAGTACGCCGTTGACGGCGTACTGCACTCGGCCACAATCCACAACGAGACCGAAGAGAATGCTTTAATGGAGTATTTGATGGCTCTTGCACGAGAAGGAAGAAACGTAAGTATTCAGGACAACAACGCAAGGTCACAACATGTCGCCACAAAAGAAACCCAGGTTCATACAACAACAAGTGAAGCGAACGCTTCTTCTTGGTCATTGCAGAAAATACACGATGGCTATAACGTAACAATTGTATACAACCCCAACAACGGTGAGTATACCTGTATTGCCATTCGTTAGATGAAATAACAGCAAACTCCCAATAGTGATGTTTGCACAAACCCTTCAAGCCGTATGTATTTCATCTGACGAGGCCCCGCACAAGTTAGGTGTGCCGTTGTGTAGGGGCTAAAAGAGAGGGTGCCAATGCAGGGAGAGTGTGATTGATTATTGAAGTTCCCAACTCACTCTTCCCTGCCATCCCGCACCCGAGGCATAGAGCAGTTGCTCTACGCGTTTATTGCAACATTGCACCAGACGAGAACAAAGAGAACTTAGTCGCTTTGCCTGGCCGAAGCAATGTTATTGAAGGTAACGTGTATCAACCGACTTTATTGCGTGGTCAAAAAAAAAGTCTGCATAAGACCAGCAAGCACCCTTTGTAGACCGAACATTCACTTGCGTAGTAGTGGACAATCATAATAGTTCTTACCGATGAAACCGAAATCAAAGATAATAATCTCGCTTGCTGCAGTAGTTGTGGCAATTGGTGCCGTCATTGGCTGTAGCAAAACTGACATGAGCAATGAGAAAAATGCATCCTTGAATGAATCCACAAAAGCGGCTCCTTCAAATATTTGCTGTAAAGCAAATTGTAAAGACGGCACTTGCTATGCCTATGGGTCTGATTGCAACTGCTACTGTACAATCTGGGGCAAACCGAGATGTCAGGGCAGTAGCGCGGCTGTTATGGATATGGATGCCGCTCTGTTTGACGGTCGAATTCACGTTCAATTGTCTCCAAACATCACATCAAATACCAATCAGCTCCGCAATCTTTTATCTTCATTTGGCACTGATTATGCTTTAGATGCTGCCAATATCTTAAGTGGCGTAGACAGCCTTGTCAATAACTATGGCCTTTCTCTGACCACAAGAAAAGGTGTCTACGAGTACTATAAAATGTTAGACGACCTCGAACTACTTGAGTCTCACTTTACTGAAAAAGAGATTGACCAAATTACTGATTTGGTTGAGTCATTCAAGTGATATTTCAAAAAAAAGCGGGTGGCATTATCTGCCATCCGCTTTATACGCCCTTCCTATGAAAGCTATAAAATATTTATTGGGAATTATATGTTTGCTTATCCTTGCTTGTGGTACCGAGAAAAGGATTAATACAAATGAAAATGTGGGCTATATACCCACACTTACTATTAACCCAAACATTTTGACTCCATCCGAGATAGAAGTGTCTCAAATGGCAGATTCTCTTTTCGATGGACGTCCGCATATCATTGCAGACGAATCTTTCTTTAAATTAAGTTCTGAACAGATAGAGCTGTTGCGTACATTCAACAATCCTCATGCCCCATACATTATTTCCCTTATCGAAAGCATCGATAGTGTGATGCATTCCAACAATGATACAATAACTTCACGTCAAGCCTTGATGTCGTATTATCATTTTTATGACCTTCTCGACAAAATTACAGGATACTTAACACAAGAAGAACAGTCAAAAATATTCGAACTGTCAAATCAATAATTATTAAGATAATAATGTAATATGTATATAATAATGAAGCAATTATACAAACTCATCCTCGCCACCTGCCTCCTCTTGCCCTACAGCGTTGTGCTGGGACAGACAGCTCAGGGGTTCCCAACACCGGCATTCCACTGGAAGTGTCCATCGGCCGACTCGCTGTTGAATTTCCATCCGGCCACGATCACCCCACTCCACTTCGACAGCATCCCTTATGCCGAAGACTATACCGTCGTCGTGGTCTACAAGCCCGTCGCGGATACCGAGGCCACCGTGTGGCAGCTCGTTTTCGCCGACAGCATTGTCCGAGGGCTGACCACAGAACGCATCCTCTCCGACAGCACCTCTATCCGCTATTCCGAACAGTCCGACCGCAAGCCTGTGATTCATACCTTGCGGCAGTCCGCTCCAGATTTCCCATCCGCCGACGTCAGCCTGTCTGTCGGCGACGGGAACATAAAGGTCTCCGAAGTGCTGTATTTCGATTATCGTCTCGGCAACTCCGCCCTGCGCCGTGTGCAGTCAGCCTTGGCTATCCGATATGGCATTACCCTCGGCCCTGTCGACTATATCGGAGGCAATGGCAATCGTGTCTGGCTGCATCGTCGCGACAGTGCCATGTTCCACCACCGCATCACAGGCGTTGGCAGCGACACCGCCTGCAATCTCCATCAGTTGTGCAGCCGTTCCGAAATGGACGGCTCTGTCGCCACCCTTTCCACCGACAGCCTCCCTCAGGGTGCCTATCTTCTCGTTGGTGACAATGATGCACCTCTGACATTCCAGCTGGAGGATGGCGACGTAGAAACACTTGCCCGCCAATGGCGTATGCAGGCCTCGGGGGCAGAGGGTGTCGACTTCTCTCTCGCATTCGATACACGGAATATCCCCACCCCCACCGACAGTCTGGTGCTTATTCTTGATGACAATATTGTTCTCCCATTGGTCGCAACCACAAACGAAGTGCGTTTCGATAATCTATGGCTACCGTCCGACACCTGTACCTTTACCCTCGCTCGGGGATCAATACTGTGGCAATTGGCACAATCTGGAACAAAAGGCGCCAAAGGTCATGGCGGCAATGGTGATGACAATACAACCAAATCCGGCAACACTCATACATTAACATATTCAAGCATTCAGACATGTTCGGTTTTCCCCAATCCCACCACTGGACATTTCAATATCGAGGTGTCGGGTGCCCGCCAAGTGCATGTGACTATCTATAATCTTCAGGGCAAGGAGATGGCTGTTTACAACGACAGTGACCGTGACCAGTATTGTTTCGAAGGCTCCCTGCCATCAGGCAATGTCTACTACGCCACCATTACCACCGAGAGTGGCAGTCAGACCATGAAACTCGTAGTAAAATAATAAATATTCCTAAAATGAAAAACAGTCAGATTGAATTCATCTGCTAAAGGATAAATAATAAAAAACTGAACAACAATGAAGAATTTAAGAAAACTGACCGCGCTGCTCTTTGTGGCAGCCACAATGTTCACCTTCACGTCCTGCAACAAGGACAACAACGAGGACGACAACCCCTCTGGCGGCGGCTCGTCGTCAATCTCCGAGGCCAACCTCGTTGGCGAGTGGGGCTGGCCGAGCAGCCACGAGATGAAGAACAAGACCATCATCATCAACGCCGACCACACCGGCGCAGGCAACCTGATGAGCAGTTTCAAGTGGACGCTCGACGACAACAAGTTCGTCGGCCTGTCGGTCTACGGCGGCTGGCGGCTTGAGATGACCATCAAGTCGATTAAAGGCGACAAGATGGAGGTCGAGGGCGAGTACCAACTAATCGACAATGACGGCAACGTCCTCCGCGTGGAGAACACCGCCACGGGTACGCTGGTCAAGACCGTCACAACCCAATCGCCGACGCTGACCGAGAGCCTTATGGTCGGCAGCTGGAGCTTTCAATCCGATGACCACAGCTACAACTGGAATATGACGGTGAACAGTGACGGCACCTGCGTTCGTCAAGGTACTAACGGCACTTGGACCGTCAGTGGCACGGTGTTCACCATGATAGAAGATGAGTACAATCACAGCACCTCGATTAACGCCGAGTCGATGACCTCTACCGCCACGAAAATCACGCTGACTGGGGTCTGGACGAGACCCAACGGTAATACACTTCACGGCAAACTTACCAAAAACATTTAAATGTTACATTAAATTAAACCTTTAGCGATGAAACGACATATATTTAAAATGACATTGCTGGCCGGAGGCATGGCTTTGGCCATGCTTTCCGCTTGCCATCGTTCAAACAACAGGAATACGGGAATGGAAGGAACGTCTTCTGTAACCCAAGTTAATTCAGAAAATATACAACCCGAACGTCTGGATAATTGGGCAGATCTCCGCCGTCCCGATGTAAAGATTCATGTCAAGCGAGGGCAGACCCTCGCGATGCAGACAGAGGGAATGATGCTGACAGCCATAGACGCTGCCGTACAGCACGAGGCCGATTATTCGGTGACGTCGCTTGTGAAAGAAGAACTGCCACCGTTGCCACAGGGAATGATAAATATGACAGCCGCCACAGCGGGCTACCGCTTGTTGCCTGGAGGCGAACATTTCCTGCCATACGCGGAATTGCGAATGGCCTACGACCCTGAGCGTCTGCCCGAAGGCTATACGCCCGACGACATCTACACCTCTTTCTACGACACCGCAACCTTGGCTTGGGTGCGACTGGAGCGTGTCGAGGTTGACACCATCCATCACGAAATCGTGTCGCTGACCACCCACTTCACCGACTTCATCAACGAACTCTTAAAGGCACCCGAGATGCCCGAAACCCAAGCTTTTGTACCTACAGCGATGAATGATTTGGAGGCCGTCAGTCCGATGGACGGACTGACGACGATACAACCGCCCACGGCCAACAACAACGGCACTGCCAATGTAAGCTACCCCATTGTCATCCCTGCCGGTCGCGGCGGTATGCAGCCCAACCTGGCACTGAACTACAGCAGCGGTGGCGGCAGTGGCTGGCTTGGCGTAGGCTGGGACATTCCAGTACCTTCCATCACCCTTGATTCCCGATGGGGTGTACCGCGCTACAATGCCAGCAAGGAAACCGAGATTTACCTGCTTGATGGAGAACAACTGATTACCAAAGAGGCTGACGGTACTCCCCGTCCTATGCCTCACCGAACCAACCAGCAGACTAACCGCCTGCCTGACGGCACACAATTCTATACCCGTACGGGTGATGCCCACGACAGCATTGTCCGCCACGGCAACAGCCCACAGAACTACTGGTGGGAGGTGGTAGACCGTAACGGCACGACGCACTACTATGGCCACTATGTGGATGCTTCACGCAATGCATTGCCCCAAAAACTGTGTGACGACAGTGGTAACATTGCCCGTTGGCCGCTCTGCGAAAGCCGAGACCTGTACGGCAACAGTGTGCGCTACTATTATGACCTTGCCACGGTGCGAAACCACGGAGCCGAAGGCAGGCAGATGTATCTTGACAGCATTTCCTATACAGGCTTTGAAGAGAACGACGGCTACTATACCGTGGTTTTCTGCCGTGTTGCTGACACCACTACAGACATACCTGTCTCGTGCAACAACGGATTCAAGGAGATTACTGATCAAGTGTTGAACAACATTTATGTGAAATACGGTGACAGCATATTGACTGCGTGGCTGTTCGATATGGAGAATGCCTACAGGACGAACTACAAGAACCGCCTAACCACCATTACCAAGATAGACAGTGCCGCCAACGGGATGCGTAATTTCCTTGCAGCCCGGTGCCATTGTATAGAGCCTGACGAAGACGATGACAGCGTGATGCTATACATCGTGGATTCTACAGAGATAAAAGACACCATAACTGGAAATGGAACAATGATAGTCTATGACACGACGTGGTATCCTGTGAAGCTGCTTTCGGAGATTGATGAGGGATATGCCGGGAGCACTTATCATTTCAGTTACTATGATGCACCCACTCCGAATAATATGTTCGGTCCAGAGGTAGAAAGCGACCTGTCGGCTTCAAACGCCAATCTGCACGGTCATCTTCTGTCGGACCGCCAAGGGGTAACCCCCGTCAGTCAAGCCACAGGCTTGGGGCTTTCGCACTCCTCCAGCTGGAATGTCGGCGGCACAGCCTCCGGCGGCTTCGGCCCAGTAGTCTGCTTGACAAGCCTTAGTCTCGGTGGCAACTATACACGCAGCGAGTCGGCAAGCGAAAGCCTGATGACTTTGGTAGACCTTGACGGTGATGGCTTGGCAGACAAAGTGTATGTCAAAGATGGACAGATGTACTTTTGCCGCCACATACACAACAGCGACGGCACAATAGAATTCGAAAGCCCTGTTGAGGTATATGGAGCCTCGCATTTCCTACAAGAAAGCAGTTACAGCAACACTTTTGGAGGCCAGTTCGCAGTCGGTTTTTCCGGCAGTGCCAGCTGGACCAAGACAAAATCCACCACCTCGACTTATTTTGCCGACGTGAACGGCGACGGTCTAATCGACTTGGTTGACAACGGACAGGTACTGTTCAACAGTCTGGACGGGAACGGTTATCCCGAGTTCACCTTATACGAGGCATCCAACCACCAGACAGAAGGCAATGAGACAGAAGCGACACCTGTAGTCACTTCGGCCTCTGATTGCGGAGGCATCATCTTCGACGGTGAGGTGAACGACAGCATTACTTGTGAACGGATATGGGTCAGCGACACTTCCTTCCGCTGTGATACGACGACCGCCTTGAATTACTACAATTTCTATCTTCCAAATCCAGACACACTGGTAGGGATTGAACCAGTCGGACAGGAGCCCAATTTAGTTGAGGTCAAGCGATACCACCGAGAATGGGATTGCTCTTATCACGACGATTCGCCAAGCACCGAGGCCGTGCGGGTATGGATAGCACCGCGTGACGGACAGATACATCTGACTTCCGAAGTTGGGCTGAAAGAGGATACCAGTGCCACACGCAGAGCAGCCCGACACGCAGACGGCATCGTGTACACATATCAACATTCAAGTGGTGTGAACGCCATCGGGAATCATTTGTATTCCACTACTGATGACATTCTGCGCACATTTGACATTTGCGACACTTGCTATTATGATGTGGACAATCCGGTATATCTGTACACTTATGATTCCACATTCGATGTTGCCAAGGGTGATATGCTGTTTTTCCGTTTGCGTTCAAAAGTGAGCCGCCAATTTGATGATGTGTACGACTGGCATTACATACAGTACAATGACGAGGCAAGGGAATACTATGATTCCAAAGAAGACTTTGTACTTTCTGCTGATTATTGTTTCCAGGCACCTGTGGACGGATACTATATTATTGAAGGTGACTATACAGACAATGATGGCGGTTTTGAACTTGAAATCAATGCTGGAGGAAACATATCAACCTATAGCGGTTATGGAACACAAACGCTTAGTGAGGAAGACTCAATACATAAGGACAGCACCATCTGTTTCACGGTGCGTTCTTCCAGTCCCGCTCCCCAGTGGGGGCAGGTGGAGTGTCGACCATACGTCATATTCGTTCCCGACTCGACCCAATACCGATATGACACCAACACCTTCACCAATCCGCATACGATAGACACCTCCCGTTACACCGACACCATCAGGGGCTGGATACCCTGCCATTACGACATTGTACATCAAGGTAATGATACCATCTATGACCGTCCATTGCTACGAAGACTGTTTGGACCGTTGTACAACGGATGGGGCCAATTTGCCTACCATTCGCTTGACACAGGAGCACTGGCCGACTATATAAACGTGAACAAACTCGTACCGCCCGATATGTTAGTTGCAGGAACTACCAATCCTTCAGATACCAATGGACTTCGCAGTCAACTGCACAGTGGGGACGGCCTTGACTCAAACGCTATGAGTAGTGATACCTCATACGATTCGTTCCAATCGAACCATAACGGGCTGTACAATCCTTTGTCGCATAGTTCCTATTGGGTAGAGATGACTCCCGACGTAGAGCATCAGGTTTGGGTGTCGTTTGGACGGCAGAACTATGTAGGCCGTGACAGCATCAGCAACTCGATACAGGAAGAGTGGTATTCATCGTCTGCCACAGTTGCGACCACTACCGACATAGAGTTGCCGGAGACAACCACATACGACGACCCTGTACCCGCAGCCTCGGCGAACGGCACACCTGCCAAGGCAGTCCGCAAGGTGAATCGCTCGAAGTCACAAAGTTGGTCACTCGGTGCCGCAGGATTAGGACGATCAGGCAGCAAAGGGACGAATACGGTTGTGATGGACTATATGGACTTGAACGGAGACCGTTATCCCGACAATGTGGGTCTTGACCGTGTGCAGTATAGCCAGCAATGGGGTGGTCTCGGCATGATGCGTGATTTCCCGACCGACTTTGCAGACAACAATAATTCACAAACGAATTCCTCCGGCATTAGCTACAGTGCATCGCCCATCACCCAGGAACGCATAGTATGCAGTTCTCAAGGCGACGCCCTGTTTACGCTTAACAGTGAGAATGGTGGCAGCCTTTCAGGTAGTGGCAGTATCGGCCGCGACAGAGCTTCCGGCTCGTGGATTGATATTAACGGAGATGGACTCGCAGACTTCATTATGGAGGGAGGCAAAGTCTACTTGAATATCGGTTACGAATTTGTGAATGACGACAACTGGGGGTGTGATACCATCCGTTCAGGTGTAAGCGGCTCCGTCAGCGTGGGTGGCTCGTTGCCTGATGCCTTCCACAATGTCTGGCAAGGAAGCATACAGGCAGGTGCAGGCATCAGCGGTTCCTACAACCAAACCGAGAGAATGATGCTTGATATGAATGGAGATGGCCTTCCTGATTTAGTAACAAGGCATTTGCCAGATAACATTGAAGAGATTGTGGATTTCATTGGAGGTTCAGCTATTGCAACAACAGTGGCGTTCAACAGGGGAAATGGCCAATGGACTTCACCTCAGGTTCTTAATATAACCCGCTTCCACGCATCCACCAACTACAGCGAATCGCTTAACGCCGGTCTTACATACGGATTCACGCTGTGGGGAATATTCAAAGTGACCGTTGGAGTTGACGGCAGTCCGTACAGCGGAAGTGTGAACCGTGACTATATCCAGCTTGTGGATGTCAATGCCGACGGCCTGCCCGACCTGGTCAGTTCGGACAACGAGAACCAGCTGACCGTCCGCTACAATCAGGGTGGACGCACCAATCTGCTGCGCAGCGTGACAAACTTCAACAATGCCGATTTCCAGATAGAGTATGCCCTCTCCAAACCCGACTACAACCAGCCTTCGCGTTCGTGGCTGATGACCAAAGTTACCACCCACGATGCTCTGAACAGCAACAACGGAGCCACAACTACAGTGACGGAATACGCCTACGCCAACCCTCGCTATGACCGCTACGAGCGTACATCATACGGCTATGAGGATGTTGTCACAAGCAATGTGAACCCTGCTACTGCAAACGTGTACCGTACCGTGGAACGCAACTATTACAACAGCAATATGCTTCGTCGCGGCAAGATGAAAAGAGAAATGACCCGCGACGGTAACGGCAACCCATATATTGAGAAACTGCACAACTGTTCATACGTGGACTACACCAGCGGCGATACCCTGAACGCAGACACAGAATGCCCCGAGATATGCTATCCCGCAGTGGAGGCCACGCTCACCCATTTCTACGAAGGCCACAGCACCCCACAGCTGACCACCGGCGAACGTACTGAATACGACCGCTATCACAATGTGGTAAGATATACCGACCTTGGTGACATCAGCGACGCAAGCGACGGCCTTGTGGTAGACTTCCACTACTTCACAGGTCTAGCCAACAACCTGATTGGTTTGAGAAGGGACTACGCCGTCACACCCTCAGGCTCGACGACAGCAATGCGCCGGGCAAGGTTCGAGTACGACCTTGCTCACGGCAAGATGACCCGTCAGGTGTTATACAATGTCTCCGACAGTTCGGTGTATGACTTTGTCTATGAACCGACATACGGCAATCTGGACACTGCGATGCAGCCAGAGAACATCAACGGTGAGCGTATGACATACAATTACACATACGACAACGTGGTACACACCTATCCCACAGAGATTGTCAACTCCCACGGCGAGACAATGAACACCACTTACGACTACCGCTTTGGCAAACCTTTGACAGTCACCGACCCCACAGGCAGCACAATGGCCTATCGCTACGATTTTGCCGGTCGCCTTGTATCGGTCAACTCGCCGATGAATACTAGCGGCACACCGTCATTGGTGAACCAATACCACCCGATGAACTACTATCAGAACGGACTAAACCCGCAGGGATACACTTTCAGCGCATCGCCGACAGGACATCCGTACACTGTAAGCAAGCACTATGATGACAACGGCAACCTTATCACCGAGACAACGGTGCTTACCAACGGCTTCGGACAAGCGATACAGACCAAGAAAGGTCTGCGTGTGGGTAGTACCAACAAGATGCAGGTGTCGGGACGTACCGTGGTCGATGCCTTTGGACGTACTATTGAACAGTACGACCCTGTTGTGGAAAGCAGTTCAACACATAGAGGTTGCTACAATACCGGCTATGATGTCAACTCGCTAACTGCGACCACTTACGATGTGCTGGACCGCACAACCAACGTTGCGATGCCCCTTAGTGTGAACACACAGACCGCCTACAGCATCGCGGGCGATATGAGCGGACACCGCCGTTTCGTCACCACCACGACTGACCCCAACAGCAATGTCACCACACAATATACTGACTACGACGGACATCAAGTGCAGGTGACTGATGCTAACGGAGGTATTACTCGAATGCATTATGACAACCTTGGCCAACTGGATTCTACCTCCGACCCCGAAGGGTTTAAGACAAAATACTACTACGACCAGTTGGGCAGGATGACAAAACGCATCCATCCTGATGCGGGAGAGACCCGTTACACCTACGACAATGCAGGTAATTTGCTGAAGGAAAACAATCCTCTCGGACAAATTAATTACGACTATACATACTACAGAGTGGTGAAGAAACGTTATAACAATATGACAGGCAACGACGTGACATACACCTACGGCACCAGCGGCACTGAGACAGGCCGTCCCGTCCGCGTTGTGGATGGCAGCGGAATGTACGAGTGCACGTATGACAAACTCGGCAATGTCACTGACGAGACGCGCACCATTGCCCTGCCACAACACAGCGAGGTGTACCAGTTCAGGATGCTTTATCAGTATGACAGCTGGGGACGTATGCTCACAATGACCTACCCCGACGGCGAGGAGATAACCTACACCTACCAGTGGGGCGGAGACCTCTATGCCATGCACGGGAACAAGAACGGCGATGCCAGAATCTACATCAAGGGTATATCCTATAATACGTATGGGCAAAAAGAACATATTGACTACGGTAATACCACAAGTGCCCATTACACCTACGATGCACTGCACAGACTTGTTAACCTCAAGAGCCGCGATTATAGTGGAGCCCTGATGCAGAACATCGACTACACCTTTGACAATGCAAGCAATGTTACGGGCATTGTCAACAATGCCGGTGTTGTGAACACGCTTGGAGGTGTATACGAAAATACCTATAAATACGATGCGCTGCACAGGCTTGAAGAGTCGTATGGTGGAGGTGCCATAGGAAACTACAACACCTATCTTAAGTATTCACCATCGGGCAGACTGATAGGGAAATTCCGCGATAATAATTCAGTTACGCTGTCGGCTACAGTTGATATGGCTTATGGCTATTGCAATGACTATCAGCCCCACGCTGTGAAGCGTATGTTCGACCACAACAATGGAATGCTTTATGATATGCGCTGGGACGACGCAGGAAACCTCGGACAGGTGAGCATGGGGCGACTGGATGAAATGTTCGAGGCAGGACGCTTCCTCTTCTGGACTGAGGACAACCGTATGCACGCCGCCGTGGACGACAGATACTACAGCTACTATGCCTATGACTACAGCGGGGAACGCCGTTTGAAGTTGACAGGCGACAACAAACTGCTGGATGTCAACGCCGACTTTATGGCCACTTATACAATACTGAACGAGCCGACCCTCTATCCCTCGGCCTATATGGTGTTGACCAACAAGGGATACACCAAACATTACTATGCCGGCACCGAGCGTGTGGCCGCACGTCTCGGCGGTGGTGGACTGGACGCTCTGTATCATGTTATCAGTAACGATGGAGAACTCCAGACAAAAGCTGATATATTGTTTAAACAAAGCATCGAACAGGTGAACAGCCGTGTGCTTAACGAGAACAACCTCGACTGTATAATGAGCAATGAATTTGCAAAAGAGGAGTTTGGCCATTGGATTGACGGCACTCCATATCAGATGAAGGCAGACGTTGAGATTGACCACGGCCGGTTCAAGGATATGGTCAACTCAATGTTGGACGACATCAATCACGGACAGGAGAAGGAAGTGTATTTCTACCATTCCGACCACCTCGGCAGTGCCAGTTGGATTACCGACTTCAGCGGAGTGGCGGTACAGCACATCCAGTACCTGCCCTACGGCGAGCCGTACATCAACCAGCATCCGTTTGGCTACAGCGAGCGGTTCACTTTCACCGGCAAAGAACGCGACGAGGAAACGGGCTACGGCTATTTCGGTGCCCGCTACATGGACCACGAGCTGATGACCATGTGGCTCTCCGTCGACCCAATGAGCGACAAGTACCCGAGCATTAGTCCTTACGCTTATTGTGCTTGGAATCCAATTAAACTAGTTGACCCAGACGGCAGAGATGTTTTGCCGACCAGTGATGAGGCTTATGGAATGATTATAAAATCGTTACCTACAGAAGCAAGAACTTATGTAAAATGCAATTCTGATGGCTATATCGATAGAGATTTGATAAATTCATATAGTTGCGAAAGTCAAAATTTTAATGATTTGAAGGAACTAGTCAATATGGATGGTTGTACTATTGAGGTTTCAATAGGAAACAGCTATGAGTTTAAAAACAATGCTGGGGAAAACATATCAGTTGATAATATGTCATACTCTAATCCCGAGCTTGATGCTGCAATGTATCAGTTATATGGAATAAAAAATCCACCTCCAAGCATAATGGGATTATATGATCCCTCTACGGGTGAAAGTGGCGAAATGGGAATAACACTACGCCCTACTTCAACCACAGGGAAGCGGAGCACAAACGGTAATATTCAAGTATATATAAATGAGAAGCTATCTGTGAGGGGACAAGTTGAAAATTTTGCTCATGAATTTTTTGGACATGCATATATTTATGCAAAGACAAAAAGTGCTATTATGTCTGAGCATGATTTTGACACCAAACCAGGAACAGACAGTAATTTTGAACTTAGAAACCGTATAAAACGTGCGCAGAATGAAGCTTCAAGTTATAATAGATAAAAGGACACTCGGAATATGTGCCTTACTTTCTTCTTTTTTCTTATATTGTCCTGCGTATGGGCAATGTGAAATAGAAGAGAGACGTCAATCTGTTTTTAAATATGATTCTTCGAATCTAAACTATGCAGAGTATATTATCAGAAACAAGACGCAAGATACTATCTATTTATGGATTGATACAGATACGGTTGGTAATGACTCGCTATCGTTAGAACAAAAGAATATTTGGCTTTTTTATAAATATATTCGTGCTCCTAAATGTGAATTAGGACTGGATTTTTTATGCCATGATGGAAGTATAAATTTTAGTAAGGGGGTGCCTCCTCCTGTGATAGGATGTACATTTATAAAAAAAATCCTCCCAGATGAATTATTTACAATCATCTCCCTTAATGAGAGTGTTGACAGGAAAGCCATTCATTTTGTTCATAAAAAAATAGTTTCTCACTTCTTTCGGATTGAGCGATTGGATGAGTTCTGTTATGAGAAACCATTTATTATGGTGTGGTAATTTGGAATGGTTTAGATGAAACAATATTAGAGACATTACAATTGATAGAATAATGAGAAGAAAAATTTGAACCGTCTAGTACATAAAACCGAAGGGGAGAACTGCTTTAAAGCCAAGCGGTTTTACCCCTTCGTTTCCACCGGCAATGACCCCCGTAAGGGGTGGCGAATACCGCTGAATGAAATTAAATACAATGAGCAACGCGATGAGGAAACGGGCATTGGCTATTGCGACACCTACCAGCCTCATGCGCCCCGAAGAATCAAGGATACGGAGAATCAAAGACTGTTCGACCTGCGCTGGGATGAAGCAGGAAACCTCGGGCAGGTGAGTATTGCCAAACCTGGAGAAATGTTCGAGACCGGGCGCTTCCTCTTCTGGACTGAAGATAGCTGTATGCATGCCGCCGTGGACGACAGATACTACAGCTACTATGCCTACGACCACAGCGGCGGGAGTTGCGCAAGTCGAGAGCAGAGCCAAGCTTGCTTGAGCTATGCCGAGATGGAGCAACGTAGACGAAGTCAACGCCGCCTGAAACTGACAGGTGATAACAAATTGCTGGATGTCAATGCCGACTTTATGGCCACCTATGCAATACTGAACGAGCCGACCCTCTATCCCTCGGCTTATATGGTGTTGACCAACAAGGGCTACACCAAACATTATTACGCTGGAACCCTTTTCCCTCAAAAAAAATAACAAAAATAAATTTTGCCATTCCCAAAATTCTTCGTACTTTTGTACTTGTAGAATTGAATGAAATCAACTTTAAAAAAAATATAAATAGATTATTATGAATAAAATCACATTGCAATCAATCGTAGTGGTATCTTCGGTTATTTCGATAATATCACTTGAAGAGTTATTCTCTGAAGACCGCTTTGCTGGCCCCAAGTTTAATCCAGATTCCATCTCATGGATTGAGAATACACCTGGCTGTGTATGTTGTAATTGTTGCATTGGTTGTATTAAAGATATTGAAAATTGATACAGTTCGCAACAATAGTTTTGAATGCATGTTGTAATCAATCGTGTGTATGGTGTTACAACATGGCCAAATTGAATGATTCTCAACAAATGTCCGAAGATACGTTTAACAATATCTTGGAACATTTGGTAATGAGTGGATGCAAGGGAATCCTGTTGGTGGGAGGAGAGCCAACCCTTCATCCGTTATTGCCACATTTTATTACTAGAGCAATAGAGGCAGGTATCCCCAAAATATGGATTGTGAGTAATGGGTATCGTATTCATGGAAATTTTTTTGATGCGCTAGAAGGGTTTCAGTCAAATGTTATTATTAATATTTCAATACACGGTTCAAACCAGGCAATTCATGATAAGTTGACACAAAGAATAGGCAGTTTTAACGCATTATTATCAAATATTGACGCTTACCACGAACATGGGTTTATAGTTAATGGACAAACAACACTTTGTATGTCAAACCAAGGTGATATCCTAAATATTTTGTCGGTTTTAGAGAAAAAAAACATTGGCAATATACTTGTTAGTTACTGCATGAAACCTATTGGTGTGAGAACGGATTGTAAGGAGTTTATTACTGTAAATGATTTTTGTGAATGTATAGTCAGTGCAGTAAATAGATACGCAGGGGGTATCCACATAGACGTGGCTCCGCACATGCCCCGGTGTATGATGTCCGCGAGATTTTTGGAATTGCTGGACAATGAGCAGATAGGTATAAATCATGGATGTGGATTTAATAAAAATGAAATAATATTTGATCCTTATGGAAATATTCTACTATGCATACATCTACCAGATGTTGTCATGGGTAATATAAAAGAAATAAGCGATTTTTCTTCGTTTATTCAAGAAATAAACACTAAAGTACACAGTTATAGAAGGTATCCTTTGAGAAAATGTGGAGATTGTAATAGTATAAAGCAGTGTACTGGTGGGGGCTGTCCTGTTTTGTGGTTGACTAATAAGGTCAAATAACTAATAACAATATTAGGAGGTTTTGAGTGACTCGAAAGAAAAAGAATACAAGGAAAGGAAGGGGGAAGGGGGAGATACATGAGAATGGGGTAGAGAGAAAAAAAACACAAGAAGGTAATGAGCCTAAAAGAAAGGATATATCAGACCTTATAGGACATCTGCTAACTTTTTTTGGATCATTCTCTGTTTTCCTGACCCTGTTATTTGGAATAATACAATACAAATCAACAAATGATCGACAGAAGAAAGCCGACACGATAGCGTATATGCAAACTTTGCATGAATTAATAAATAATACTGATGACTCTTTGTTGGAAATAATTAAGTTGTATGATTCGGACAGTATAAATAATAGTATATCATGCGATAGTCTTGCGGCAATACTTCATAGAAATCCTAACTACAGGAAGCAGTTGGATAATATTATGATTGGCTTTAACAGGCTTGCCATTGGATGTCAAGAAGGTTTTTTTGACGAAGAGACTATTTGGAGTGCGGACTGTAGAATGGTCGTAAATGTAACTAAAGCATTGCTACCGTATTTCGAACTAGTTGAAAAAGAAACGGGACGTATTAACGGCAATCACGTATGTTGTTTTTGGCGAATTATGGCTTTTAAATGGGAACATGATAGAACGATGGGCGATAAATATAACAATATGATAAAACATTATGCGCAAGAAATAGAGAGAGTAATAAATGATAGTATTGAAATAGGAAGAAGATTATCTGTTCTTGAATAATATTTTGAATCTTTAATTCATGCAACCTCTAAGAAGTGTTGCGCTAAAATATGGTCTTTGCCACAAGGCGCAAATGCCAATTGCAATAAAACTTCCAACGATACAAATAATAAAAGTCATTCGGAAATTTTTTGGGGAGGGGGAATAGAATCAATATTTCGTCTGCAACAACGAGATAAGATTTAACATTTTGTATAAAAACACGGCCGTGCTTATATTTGATGAGTATTTAATGCTCTGTCACTCTAACACAAAGACATGTTTTCATACTAAAATGAAACCATCCTACACCGCCTCAAATTCCATTAAAACGACCATCAAAACCTCTACCCATACCACTACAATCACCATCATCACCACCTCCATTTCTGATTTTATAATATTAATTATCAATACGATGACAAAGTGAAATAAAATTTTTTGTAATTATCTCAAATATTTTTAGTATTTTTGCAGATTAATATGAACATCTTCAAATATATAACAGACGGACTGCCTCCCAAGAGAATTGCGTATGTTCTCTTGTGGTCAGCTGGACTTTTTGCCGCTTCATTTTATACTTTTTGCGGGAAGTTTAATTTTGCAGCCATGTCTGATATTTCCGCCCGGAAAATGGCAGAGGAATATCTTTTCCCGCTCTTTATGGCAATGGCCTTGTTCCTATTGGATGCCCTTCATGAGATGAACGCTAATAATAGACAGTTTACGCCTGTTTATTTTGGATGTTTCATATTTTTCATTCTTTCGACTATTTTCTCCATCTTGGTAAATAGCGTATTATTTGGATGGATACTCTTTATAATTGCCTGGATAGCTTTGACAGTGTTGAAGGCATCTATGCTTTGGGATGTAAAGGGAGTAAAAATTGATCACTAAAGAAACAATAACAGATTAGAATATGAGCCCTATTTTGTTTGGAACGGTTTTTGGACTTATCATGATTTATATGATAGCAAATGTTTTTTCTATGAAAACGGTCCTTCCTGTTGCCAAAGCCGGGAAAGTCACTGACCCGTATTGCAAAGAGGAAGCCCTGAGGAATAGAACACCCAAAACGATTCGTGTGGACGGACAGAATGTTGATGTCTCTGGCTATAGCGTTCTTTATGTGCATGGAAATTCGATGAAAAAATATAATATCAAGGACAAGAATCGTATTTTCGTTAATATTCTGAAGAATTGCGATCATATTGACGGTCATCCCGTCTTGGTTTTCCAGATTGTCAATCCAAAACCGAATGACGCTGAATACAAACTCAGAAAGTTTGTCTGTTTGATTGACTCAATCGAAGATGCGGACTGGTCTGCTATCTATAATGCCAATAAAGACCGAATAAGCATTAGTGAGAATGAATTTGTTGAACAATGCCAAAGAAAGGCGGAACGTGACAAGGATCTTCTTACCGGGAAGGTGGTTCTGTCAGAAACATTCGATGAGTCCGCTCAAAAAGATTGTTATTCTCTGCATGCTTTGACAACAGCCTATGCAACGGTCGAGTATGCCGCATAAGGTACTTCCAATTAAATAAATCTAAGCCGCTTTATAGCGGCTTTTTTGTTGTCCAGCCTCTCCCCATCTTTTCAAAACACAATCATCGCCTGTAAGCAATTCTGTATTAAAAAAGATTGGCATTCTCAAAATAAAATGGTATATTTGTAGTCAAGAAACAAAATGCGATTTTGATATAGCACTCTGTTTTCCAACAATAAACACAAAACAGATTCTTCATCAAATCACACAAAACAAAGATTAACCCAACTAACGATAATAACAAATTATGGATGGTTTTCTGGATAAAAGAAAAGCTCTTTTAGAAAGTATTGTTTCTGATTTAATTTATAAAAAAAATCTAACGATAAATATATGTGGGGCTTCGGGTACAGGAAAATCGTTTTTGATAAAAGAATGCATTTTGTCAATAACAGAGAAATGTCCTAATATTGCAATAATACAGCTATATGGAGATGCTGGAAAACAGAGCATACCTTTTTATCCATTCGACGCATATTTGTCTAAAAAAAATAGATGGAAAAAGAATATTGGTGTCATATTTGAATCTTCGCCATATTTGGGGCCAATGCTTGGCCATTTCTTTAATGAGATTGACTTTCGCCATATTAGGGAAAGAGAGGATGTAATAAAAAACAATGAGGTTCTTTCAAAAAATGTCCAGTTTTCTAAAGAGCTGTTGATGCTCCTAAAAAAGAAAAAACATATTATAATTGCATGTGACGATTTTCAATACGCAGACAGAGATACTGTTGATTTCCTTCAGGGTATAATTCCTATTTTTAAAGAATGGAATAAGACAATTAGCATCCTTGCCACTTATCGTACTGCAAAAAGAATTAAAACTTACCCTTGTGTTTTTTCAAGACATAAAGTAAGAACTATTGATTTGCAATATCCATCAATAGATGATGTCAGGTACATTTTACACGCATGGGGAACAGGGATAAATTATTCTGATTATCAAGTTGAGGCCATTTATGCTGCAACTGGAGGCCATTTACTTTTGCTTCAGCATGCCTGTCATTTTTTGAATCAAGATGTTGCCATGAGAAATTTTTCTACAAACATTGATGATGACTATTATGCTGATTTAATAGAACGACGACTTCAGGAATCAGAAGCGAAAGATAAAATAACACATCTAATGGAATGTCTTGCTGCAATAGGCAGAGAAGCATCTATATATGAACTAAAATGTGTTCTCGAAAATGAAACGGTAACACCAATTGTAGAAGAAGCAGTATCATTTAATCTCCTAACGAAAGATGATTCCGTAGTATCTTTTTTAAATGACTCTATTAGGGAAATATATTCAAGAAAAAATTCATCGAATCAACATGATTTTTATTCACGATACGCTAAATGCCTAAAAACCCTCCTACCGTCAGAATACATTAGACGTGCTTTGTCCGAAAAACTGGCTGGACATGAACGGCAATCACAAATTCTCAATGGACTATATGTCATTAATCAGATTCGCGAAGGCTATTCTGTGGAGGTTGACCGTTTCCTACAAGATAATAATGTTAAACATGCAGTGGAAAGCATTGTAGAAGCTTATCGGTTGTCATTTAAGGGAGAAAATGAACAAGCCATAAAATATATCAACAAAGTAATTACGGGAATCACCATTCCATTGCTATATATTGAGGCAAAATATACAGTTTGTGTTCTTCAATTTAAGAGTACTAAAAATGAGGACAGACTCGATGCATTACATTCTTTAATAAGTTTGATGGATTATTGCGAACAAGAAGAATTTGAAATTTGGGGTAGGTTAATGCGATTATGTATTTCTTTGCATTGCTCTCTAAATAATCTTGACGAAGCACGAAACTTATATAAAAAATATCGGATTTTTTTAATACATCGCTTGGAGTACGACAACAAGTCACAATACGCCTATTTTGAACTATTGCTATTGTCGGATTCTTTATATGACCCCAACACTTCTCATGTAGTCCTACTTGAAATGTTACATGAATTAGATGGACTGATTTTGAAAGGAGACGTTAAATTTATCCCACTACTCTACAAGGCTTTAGTTAATATTTCAAGTAACTGCATTGAGATTGGTCTTTTTGAAGAAGCAGCACAATATGCACATAGAGCCTTATTTATTGCCGAGGAATCCGATTTTATGCAATTCCCGAACATTGGTGCTGCATTTAATAATTATTTACTAGCAGAAACTTTTCAAAAGACATTTTCTTATCAACGTCTAGTCAGTGAAATGTATAGTGTTATGGAAACTCATTTGTATGAAGAAGATGCTGTATTAATAAAACTCAATTACATTGGAGCCCTACTTGGGAACAATCAGATAAATGATGCTATTAATTTTCTTGGAGAAATCGAATTCGCAGTAGACATTCAATATGATAGCTATTATTACTATTATTTTTGTATTAACAAGTCTATTGCTCTATATTTGTCCGGGGAACATACTCATTCCTTAAAAAATCTAGATGCTGCCAAGAGCCTAGTTTCTAGAGTTTCATTAACAAGAGCTCCATATTACCAAGAGCATTATAAAGTTGTTCACGATATTATGACTGAGAAATCAGCATATAAATCTCTGCAAGATTTGCAGGCAGCATTCTCTGTCATGAGGCCATCTTTTTTGAGCCCAAACTGGAACTATTTCAAAAAAGTCTATTTGTTTTCCGACTTGCAAATATGGAGTGATTTTTAGCATCGTTTCTTTTCAATGAATTAAACAACAATAGACAAAACAAGTCGTCATATTGAAATCCAAGAGAAATGAGTGATTTCGCTACAGAATGGAAACGAGTTAAATGAGGAGAGTTGTTGTAGTCTGAAATAAAACATTGTCCTGTACTTTTAACTCTGAAATCAACCCTGACAGTCCCTTGTAATTCTAAAAAATGATAGCTTTTTTTTGCAATTTGTTTTAAAGTTTCAGATAGCTCATGATTAATATCATCAAAACGATAATAGTCATAGTTGTCAGAAAAGACCATATCAAAACTAAGAAATTGGTCATTTAAACTTTTATTCTTGCTCAATTCAACACCCATTGGTGGCAATGGAATTATCTCACCAAGATCCAGTATTGGAACTTCGACCTCCCAACCATTAATAAACTCTTGGACAATCACTGGCTCATTTAATGTATGGCATACCTCATATACCATCTTCTCGAATTCTTCCGAAAAATACCCCACTGACTTCTGCGTTATACCAATGCTAGCGCTTTCCTCACCTGGTTTAATAATCAGTTTGCGGTCAATCGGAGGCTTGCCATTCATCCAACCATGATTTGGATAAAAAATCCAGCTCGAAGGTATGGGGAAACCATAATGCGACAAAAGTGAATTTGCATGTACTTTGTTTTCCAATATGCTACAGGTCCAAATATCATTAGATGCATATTGTAGGCCGATCATTTCGCATACAGCAGGTATTAGTGTGGAACGAGAACGGATTCGTTTACTCCCAGTTGTATTAAATACAATTTTAAATCTATGATTGAATTTCTCAAAATAGCCAGACACAATCTTTTGTAGGAACTCGTCTTCTCCATAAGAAACATCGTGATATATGCCAAGAGAATCCAATGCTTCTAAATAATCAGATAGTTCATCCTCGGAAAAATACTCGGTTGTAATATCATATTGATTCCGATAACCGTCATATGTCTTCATATTAATTACAAGTAGTACTGCAATATCCGCAGAATGAAGTTTTGTATAACGAATTGCATCTTCAATTACTTTTATGGTATCCAAACCATTTATAATACCATCCATAATTTGTTATTATCATTAGTTTATTTCAACCAATTTGTGTATATTGTCGAGAAAAAAGACCTATGACAACACAAATAGAGAAAACATCTGTGGCATGTGGAATAGAAGATTTCCTTCGTCATTGCCGATTTGAACGGAAACTGGATGAGAAAACAATAGCAGCCTACAACACTGATCTCCTGCAATTCATTAAGATTGGCGCGATTGATTCAGAAGGGGAACTTGAACAGATAACACGAGAAAAGATAAAGGTATGGCTTGAATCGATGGAATCATATAAATTCCGAACAATAAAGCGAAAACTGGCATCAACACGTGCTTTTCTGCGATATTTGGAAACGGAACATGACAATTTCAACAACCCAATTAGGAAGATGCAGATAAAACTCAAAGAACCTGTTCGCCTCCCTGTAGTAATGACAAAAGACGAAGTCAAAAAGATATTGACTCAATTAGAAGAGGAAAGCTCTTCAAAGCCAAATTCCCGTCAAGCCAATTTCATGGCAGTGCGGAACCGAGCCGTGGTTGAACTATTGTTTGCTACAGGAATGCGCATCGGAGAGTTGTGCAACCTGCGCCACAACGATGTCGATTTGGAACACAGAATAGTCCATATTTTAGGAAAAGGAAATAGAGAACGTGTGGTAGATATCTGTTTGCCGGTTACCTTAAACGCCTTGCATGAATGGGTGGCAGTCCGGCCTTCGTTACACAATACTCCAGGGGAATACTTCTTTATTAATCGCCTTGGTGATGGCCTTTCCCCACAAACGGTAAGAAGTCTCATCCATAGTCTTGCTGACGAATGTGGCATTTCCAAACATGTGACCCCGCACACTTTTCGCCACACTTTTGCCACACTTTTGTTGGAAGAAGATGTTGACATCGCCAATATCAAGCAGATATTGGGTCATAGTTCAATTGCTACCACACAAATATACCTTCACGTGAACCCTGTTAGGCAGAGGGAAATCCTCACTCACCGACATCCTCGCTCAAAAATGATTTGAAAAAACAGGACCTGTGTTTTGTAGTTCACTCGAACTATTGCATTACTATATATCACCCTAGCATTCCCTAGAAAGGCTTCAACGTATCAGCAGTAACTATCTATCCCTTCCCCATTTTTGTCAAATTCAGGGTGTACATTCCCTATTTTGCATCCTTTCCGCACCCTCCGAAACAGTATCGTAACAGGGTAGAATCAGTATCGAAACAGGACAGAAAGAGGACAAATCCAAACCTCGTTCTTCTGTCCCGATATACTTTTGCGCCGTCTTTCAAAGCCAAGCCTTAGGTGCACATACGGCAGCGCAGAAAAAGACAGGTAATAAAAGTGTAACATTAAAACAGAAAGGATCTAACAATGGCAAAAATCTTTGGTGTAAACACACGCATCAGCGGTAAAGTCGGACAGATGCTTTATCGTCAGACCAAGACGGGAACAGTCGTGAGCGAGCTGCCTGTCAAACCCTCCACCCCGCTTCGCACCGCTCGACAGATGAGCGTCCGTGCGCAATGGTCAAACCTCGGAGCTATCTATCGACAATTCGACTCTATGTTGCGTCGCGGATTCGAGAACCTGCCCGCAGGTATGAATGTTTACAACGCATTCATCCAGGCAAATCTCGGTGTCGTCAAGGTATACATCACCAAGACGATGAGACTCAACGGCGGCGCTATCCTTGCGCCCTACCAGATCACTCGCGGCTCCCTGCCGAGCATCAGTATGGCCAAGAACGCTTCCAATATTCTTGTCAGCAGCATTAACCTTGGCACCCTCGCTATCGACGCCAACACCACCGTCGCTCAATTCTCACAGGCCGTTATCGACAACAACGACTCCTTCGCCGAGGGCGACCAGCTCACCTTCTTCCACGGCATCCAGACCATCGACACCGTGACGCGCACCCCTCGTGCCACCATCCGTGGCTACAAGGTCGTTCTTTCTATCGCCGACGATACTAAACTGTGGGATGTCGTTATCAAGTTGGGCTTCTCCATGACTGATGGACATCTTGCTACTTCCGAAGAGATTACCAATGGCGCAGCCGTATGGGTGCATAGTCGTGAGGCCGCCGATGGCACTTTGAAAGTCAGCACCCAGTTCTTCTATGCCGAGAACTCTGCACTGGCAACCTACCAGAGCAACACCGCCATCATCGCCTCGGTCAACAGCTACGGTGGCATCAACTCCGCCGCCGTCTATCTCCAGCCCGAACTCAACACCGTCACGCCCTGACTGCCTCGTCGGGTCTTCCGTCTGCTCGTCGGAGGGCGCTTCCTCGCCCTCCACAGCCGACGGCTAACCCTCACCCGCAATTAAATCAAAGAAGGGTTGTCGTGTGTAGGTGGCTTCAGCCACCACCCATTAGACCCATCAAGCCCACTAACCCCATCAATCGCTATGGAAGATTTAGAAATCACAACCCTCCCGACCGCCGAGCCAAAGGCAGTCCACAAGCTCACTACCCTGGGCTACGACTCCGACGGCAACGCCGCACAAGTCCGACTATCCGACTTGTCGCCGCAAATCATCAAGGCCGCGAGTATTGATTTCATGTCCGGCCTCTTCATCAGCCGACAGTCCTTTGTTGCCGACAGTTCCGAAGTCTATGTCAACGGCCTCCGCTACACCCTCGGCAAGGACTATAAGGAGTTGTCCGACGGTACCAAAGCCGACGGCATCGAAATCCCCGGCATCGAGAGCGACGACGAAATCATCCTCAAAGCCATTCCCATCACCCATTAAAAAAAGAAAAACAACAGGCTTTGTCAGGTGTAGGCGGCCTTGGCCGCCGCCCATAAAACCCACATTGCCCATAAAACCCATCAAAAAGTAAAGTTATGCAGAAACTTAAAGTAAAACAAATCGATGGCATAGTATCGCCCTCCGCATCCGACGATTGGTCATCTTTGACCGACCAGCTGGCCACCGCAGCCGCAACAAGTGAGAAAATCGACAATGCTGTCAACAATGCCATAGGAGGCGCACTCCAGTCCGTCACCGGCGGCAGTGCCGAAACAGGCAAGTATGTGTCTGCCGTCACCAAAGAAGGCACCGCCGTCAAGGTCGCCAAGACCGCTCTTCCTGTCACAGGTGTCAGCACCACCAACACCGCTGGTACTGGCACCACCACCAAGGCCATTGTCAGCCTCGCCCTCTCCAGCGGCAAGGTTGTGGCCACGGAGAAAAACATTGCCTTCCCCAACCCTCCTGTCCTGACCATCGACAGCGTGGACTTCACCGCCGAAATCACCCTCACCAAATCGCCCTATGCCGAAAGTGCCGTAGGTGTCTTCGTCAACGGCTTGATGCAGCCGCCCACCGACTACACCCTCTCCGACAACAAACTCACCTTCAAAGACCCCTCCCACTACGCCAAAGGCGACACCGTCAACATCCTCTACCTCGCCGCCGCCTAAACCCTGACTCCAGCAAGTCGACCGCACCGCGGGCAGTCGGCTTGCTCCCCTTTATTTCACCCATTAAGCCCATTCACCCCATTAAACCCACAAAGAAATGCGCCCAATCACCGAAATCATCATCCACTGCACCGCCACGCGCCCCAATGCCATCTGTACCGTGGAGAGCATTCGCCGCTACCACCGTTCCCTCGGCTGGCGCGACATTGGCTATCATTACGTTATCTACCCCGACGGCAGCGTCCACGCTGGCCGTCCTGTCGAGCAGCCGGGCGCACATACCGAAGGCCACAACGCCCACAGCATCGGCATCGCCTATGTCGGCGGCCTCGATGCCGATGGACATCCCGCCGACACCCGCACCGAAGCCCAGTGCCTCGCCCTCCTCCAGCTCGTCCGTGACCTGATGGAAGAACACCCCATCACCTCCATCCACGGACACAACGAGTTCGCCAACCGCACCTGCCCCTGTTTCGACGTCCAGCAATGGAGAAGGGAGAACAAACTATAACCGCTGAAAGCGGAATAATCTACAAGATCTACAAGATTTCTTGCGCCGTCAGGCGCATAGGAGAATATCAAGATTTACTGAAATATGAACAACCTTTGGAATATCATCTTATCCGTCCTAACCCTCGTCGCCGGTGGCGGCTGGCTGTTCGACCGCCGCCGCCATCGTCAGGAGGTCGAAAGCCTGAAGGCCGACAACCGACAAAAGGACATGAACCTGTCGAAGATGTATGTCGACGAGTTCAAAGAAAACATCGCCGATCCCCTGCGGCGCGAAGTCAGGGAATTACGCACCGAAGTAACACACTTACGCAATGCGATACAGAAGATTAACGACTGCCCTCATAGCGACGCTTGCCCTGTTTACAGTGAGTTGCAGAAGCAGCAAGACCGTCACTCAGCAGACCCACAATGAAGCCGTCCACGACACCGTGATTGAGGCCGTCACCCTCACCCTCCACGACACCGTGCGTGAGACCACCACAATCACCATCCAAACCAACGAGACTGGCGACACCACACGCCTCACTACCAACCGCGACCGTGAGAAGATAACCTCTCGTAACCGCACTTCCGACCACTCCCACCACCTCACCCAATCCGAAACCGCCAATACCACCAAAGAATCCTCCACTACACCCATTAAACCCATTAGCCCCATCAAACCCACACTCTCCCTCAAACCCCTCCTTATCTCCTTCCTCCTCGGCCTCCTCCTCATCCCTTTGATGAAACTAATCAACCGCTTCAATAAATAGTTTTGCCGATTGTTTTGCGCAGATGGAAATAAAAAAGGCACCGCAATGATGCGATGCCTTTAGTTTATTTATTAGTAGAGGTATTCCATTGCATTTTAATTTGATCAATTGTATTTGGGGTACCTTTATCTTCAAATTGAGAAAACACCTTTAGATGTAGACATGAAGCATTGTCATTACAACTAATTCCTACATTAATATCTACACAAACTAGAACTTTTTCTTTTAATTCAGCAATATTAGTTTCCTGTTGTATTTCACCTGCCAAACTTGAATCATTTAAGTCAATAATGCTCGCATATATTTTTTTGTCGTTATCTAATTCTTCTAATGAATATTTCTCTACTATAGTTCCATCTAATTCTTGATATGTAACAAAAGGCAAATCCTTCTTTTGGATAATAATAATCGAATGGGATAAAATCGGGTTAAACGGAGCCTCTATTATTTCTATGTTATTGTAATACCATTTCTTGGCATCTTGACGTAAACCATCGACTTTGATGTAATCTCGGTAGTATTCTAGATTAAGGCCAATGTTAAGTATTACAAATTTACCTTCTGTTAATGACAAGCGTTTTACTGCCTCAAAAAGTTTTATTTCTTTTATTGAATACTGAGTTCTATTCATTAACAAGAAGATATTCATCATGTTCACTTTGAATTCCTGAGCCACTGTATCTGGAATAATCGTATCCTCATTAATGTAAGACACCTCGGAATCAGCAGCAAACGCAGCCTTGTCTAAAATCCCATGTTTTCCTATAAAACTCAACTTTGTTTTCAGGGAAGGATTGCCCCTTTGTAAAAAAGCGCTTGTTTTATTATATGCATTCAACATTGTTTCTTTTATACACTTATATAGAGCATCCTTTTTTTCTGGATCTATTATTTGATTTTGCTTTGTTCTTTCCGCATCCTCTTCTATCTCATGTTTAAAGCTATCAATTAAGTCAATAGGAGCTGTCTTATTGTTGTTCTTATACCATTCTTCAGAGATAAGATCTTCTAGGCCAGTACTCTTTAGGGATTCTTTGTTGACTGTAAAAAAATCTCCAACGTATCTTTTCAAAATATCAAGTTCATCATTCCACCTTCTTTTTTCTGATAATTTTAGTGGCGGTTTTGGCATTTCCAATGGATTAGAATATATGTAGTATTTGTTTAGTTTGTATTGACGTAAAAAAAGGATTGCAAGGTATCGCTTAATCCACATTTTAATAATATCTTCTGCATAAACTCCATGTGCATCTGGGAATGGGTATCGTTGTTCAAAATACACAGGGAGAAAATCCTTGTCAGGAGACGAAATGCTCATAAACATTGTAATAACTTCAGACATAGTTTCTGGCAAAAGGACGTATTTGGGTGGTGTTTGTGATGTCCACGTCATGAGTTGCTGAAGGAGATTGTATCTCTTTTCTTTCAATAATAATCCTCCCAATGCATAGTGAAATTCAAGAAATCTATACCTCTCCCCCTCCCTTTTGTCTATTGCTGGCTGATTGATTATTTTGAAGTTTTTATCGTATTCAGGATATATTGGATTAAGCCATAAAGAAAAATATTGATGTGCTTTACGCCAATAAGAGAAAATAAAATCATCTTTTCCATAGAAAAGAGACTGCCGAATACATTTCCAAATGAATGAATATGTTTTCTCACTTATGGTTGTTTGTTGACACTCATCAATAAAGTAATCATAAAAAGAGCCATTATACCAAGAAATACTTTTTCTTTCACGTTGGCATAAACATTCATTTGCATCAAACATTACGTCATAAAAACAGTCTGGATATTCTATGGCAATATTTGATTTATTTGACCTATAGTTAATAAACTCATGCGCATAGAATTCTTGTAGTTCTCGTGCCAATGGTTCGCCTTCTTTTTTTATAGAATAATAAAGTATAGAAGATATTGCGTAAAAGAGTGCTTGTTTTTCTTGCTCTTTTCTTGTTGTTCTATATTGATTTCTTAACCTTGCAAGTAGTTTTTCCGGTAGATAATATACATAGGTAAGCCATACCGTAAGTACAGAAAAAACAATAAGAGAAAAGGTGGATAAAACTAACAGAATCAATGACGAGTTATCAATCAAAATATTTATAGTTTTTCCCAAATCAACGCATCTTGGCAATTGTAAAATCCAAAACAAGCAAAACACTAATGAAGCCAATAGGCTAAAAAGAAACCATTTACAAATCCAGTCTCTTCGAAATACTTTGATAAGCAAGGTGGAATCATATTTATCATCCACTCTTGCTGCTGTTTGAAGCAACAATGGTAATGCAAATGCAAGTATTGCAATTACCATTGGTATTGAAAATGCAGCTATGATATCTGAATAATCCTCTATTATTCTTTCAAAAAAGTTAACCATGCTCTCCAATAATATTAAATAATAACATTTATTCTTCTGAATTTCAAAACGCAAAGAATCCAAATATATTGTGTGAGGGTAGCTTCAGCCACCCACAAAATAATGAAGCCCTCCAGGCAATATTTATCAAAAAATGGCGTTATTAATAAGGAATTTGTAATTTAGTATTGAAAAAATGGCGTTTTAAAATGGCGTTTTAAATCGGAATAGTGGATTTATAAAAATGGCGTTATTAAATAGGAATGGGAATAGTGGTTTATAATGAATGGCAAAAAGAAGGGTCCCCGCTGGGGTCGTCCTTTGCTGCTGCCGATGCGAGTCTGCACCGTCGGCTACGCCGTCGGCACACCCCGCGTGTCAAAGCCAGCGCACGGAGTTCTTTTAGTTCCTCCGCGCAGTTTGCCCACTCACGCTACGGCGCCGAAGAGGGCTCCTGGGGAGAAAGTAGAGAAAAGACCTTCCTCACTGCATTTAATTTTGATAATAAGGTGTTCGGTTCCCCTTCGGGGTGCCCCCAGGAGGCCGAAGAACTCTTCGTCGCCACGGAAAGAAATGCAAAACTCCGTTATGAAGGTTACAAAAAGCTTTCCGAACTCTAATAGTTTTGCATTTCTTCGAGCGCTGCCGAAGGCTGTGAACACCGCTGAAATAAAATCAAATGCAGTGAACAACGCCAAACTGCGCTACGAAGGCTATAAGAAACTCTCGGAAATGTAATCTAATATAGATTGCAAACCCAAGTTGTGGAGGTCGAGAGGCCTCCACAACTTCCAAATAAAAGTAGAATTATGTTAATCCAAAGAGTTCAAAGAATGAAAGCCATTTGTGTTTTCTTATCAGCAGTTTTTCTTCATTGTATGGCAAATGCACAGATAGGAACAACTCCTGTTGCAGAGCCTAAGGTGACAACAAATACTGTATTTGACTCCTCTTACAATTTCTTAGGGCGTAATAATGTTGAAAGTTATGCAGGGCAGACTCTATTTGTTCTGCCTGGCAAATATGCTTTCTATAATCCTCCTTATGAGAGATACGGAGGCCGTTATTTTCATGTTGATAGTGTGAAGAATGTTAATTGGATAGAGTGGAAATTTTACCTTACAGACAAAGACGACCCAACAGTCCATAATGTTTTCATCTATGAATACAAAGAAAGGATTAAATTCCCATTTCTGGTTGTATCTCATTTTAACTATTTGAAAGAAAAATTTGTAGGGAAAAAGGTGATAATTTCGGATTATGCACTATATCGTAGGTTTGATATTGTTACTGGGGATACAATAAATATTGCACAATGGGGGAAAAGAGTCTGGGAATGCACAGATATCACAGTAATAAAAGATGATGTCACTCCTGTGGTGGCCATTGTAAAATTTGGAAACATTACTGCAGCCATCCCTATCAGAAAGTTAGGCCTTAGTGATGAAGAATCCAGAAATGATATCAAACATGTGTATCTAAAAAGTGAGTGGGATAAGCTTGTTGCAAAATATGGTTATACGATGGTTAATTGTGCTTTGGAAACGAGACTAAAGGTAGGGATGCCAGAGGAATTATTGCTATATAGTTACGGAAAGCCCGACCATATAAATTATGAATCGTATGGAAAGCAATATGTTTACGAAGATGGGGATTGCGTTTACGTCAAAAATGGCAAAGTAACGGGCTGGAATTAACAGCACTATCACAAACAACAACGCCGCTCTGTAGATGAATAGCAGGGCGGCGTTGTTTGTTCGTCAAAAGCGTTTTCTACTCAATACCATTATCCCCTCCATTTTCGGAACCACCATTTTCTGTACCAGAGTTATCTCCTGTCGGAGCAGGAGTCTCCTCGTTGGCATCCTGCTCACCCTCTTCGGTGGGCTTGGTGACAAAACGGAACTCACGCTCGGAGTTCAAACGAGCAGTCAGTTCAGCATCTGGGTCGAATGTCACGGCAACGGTGTAGCCAGCCGAACTAACATCCTTAATGTCGGCTTTAGCCTTACCGCTTACACGCAGTTTGAATGTGCCGAGACCGTCGATTTTTACAGCGTTTCCGTCGAGTAGCTCATCCATGATGTGGGCTGGAAAGTCCAGATAAAGTACACTCCAGCAATTGCCGTCGCAGCACTACATGGAATACCGTGTAAAAATTGTAGACTATGTTCCTCCGTCGAGAAGTATGAAGTTTTGCCTTCAAAATATAGATGTTCTTTAACCCAAGAAAAGATTAAAGGAGGCCGAGAGGCAGAACACTGTGAACATTATAAATATAGTGAGTACGACGCATTAGAATGGGCTTCAAGAATTGATATCAGG
>JAEEGJ010004388.1_pt1 | contig 47958 bp, 32 predicted proteins | sample 8958761 | NCBI WGS metagenome assembly JAEEGJ01 (sample SAMN16246546, study PRJNA631951) | gut metagenome | biome: gut microbiome; feature: rumen; material: RS-attached | host: Bos | place: Iran: Karaj | collected 2018-10
AGAGGGCAGGGGCTGTATAAATAACATCCTTTGTCTGGATTACAAAGTCTTTGCCTTTTTTATCTATAGAAGAAACCTGAACCTGTTTAATCTGGGCACCAAAGGCTTCTGCCTGTTTGCGCATTATCTCTACAAAATCAAAACCATTTACTGCAGGAAAAACTCCGGGATAATTTTCAAGTTCAAAAATCTGAGCAACCTGTCCGCCGGCACTCATTCCTTCTAAAACGATAGTTTTAAGCCCGCTTCGTGCCGCATACTGAGCCGAACTCAACCCCGCCGGCCCCGCACCAATAATAATATAATCAAAAACTTTTGTTTCCATATCTATAGTATAACAAATTTATTTTACGATTTCCACAAGAATTATTGTATAAAAAAATGCTCACGCGTAGAACAAGGGTTGGGATGAAATGATGGGCATTTTTCATTCCGTACCCGTCTTTTTTTATGCCTTTTTGAGGCTCAACCACATTGAGATTTTGTCATTACCGGGCTTGACCCGGTAATCTCTTTTTTAAAACAATTATTTATTTCAATATTTCAAAATCCATGTTATAATTTTTTAAATGACAAAAATGGATTTGAATGTAAAAAAGGAAAGGGCAGCGCATAGACGGCATCAGGGAATCTGGAATTTTTTCTGGTATTGTACTGCGCTTTTTTTTAAGCTTATTTATTCTTATAAATGCAAAATTGCTCCAAAAATTGAGGGGCCTTATCTTGTTATTTCAAATCATACAACCGAATTAGACTGCGTTCTTGTCGGCATGAGCTTTAAAAAGCAGATGTATTTTGTTGCAAGCGAGCATGTTTACCGAAAAGGCTGGGTTTCAAAGCTTTTGCGCTGGGCTTTTGAACCGATTGCAAAAATAAAAGGTTCTTCTGACACACTGACTGTTATGAAAGTTATCCGTAAACTGCGTAACGGCTACAATGTCTGCCTTTTTGCCGAAGGAAACCGTTCCTTTGACGGAAGAAATTTTCCAATTTCCGAAGCTACAGGCAAGCTTGCAAAAATCTGCGGGGCTTCGCTTGTAACTTACCGTATAGAAGGCGGCTATCTTGCAAATCCACGCTGGGGTTTTGGTATTCGTAAAGGGAAGACTTTTGGCCAGGTAGTTAATGTTTATAGTCCCGAGCAGCTTGCAAAAATGTCTGTAGAAGAAATTACTAAAGTAGTTGCAACCGATATTAACGAAGATGCCTACGAGCGTCAGGCAATAAACAAAATTGCATTCAAAGGTAAAGACCGTGCGCTTGGAATTGAATGCGCTTATTGTGTCTGCCCGCGCTGCCATACCCTTGGAACAATTACATCTAAGGGCAATAAGGTTTGGTGTACTTCGTGCGGCAACGAAACAGAGTTTGATGTATACGGAAACTTTGATTCTGCTTTTGGAGTTTTAAATACCAAAGAGTGGGAAGATCTTCAGGAAGAGTATCTTAAAAAGCTTGCAGCAGAAGACCGCGATGACCAGACTCCTTATTTTACAGATTCTGATGTTTCTCTTAAAACAGTAGATTCAGATCACAATGAAAAAGATCTTGGTAACGGCAAGATGGCGCTGTATAAAAACAGGTTTGAGTTTACACCGGTAAATGGTCAACCGGTTTCTCTTACAATAGCCGACATCCCCGATATGTCTGTTTACGCCCGCAACGGTTTTGTATTCAGCGACAGCGCGGGAACCCATTACGAAATAAAACCAACAACCGAAAAATCGCCGCTAAACGTGCGGAAATATATATCAGTCTGGAAAATCAGGCGGTCCCTGAGCCAGTCGAAGGGGCCAAAGGAGTAAAAATGAACTATTCAGCAGAAAACATTGCGTTGTGGAGTCCTGTAGTGCAGTTAGGAATAATTGCGCTGCTTGTACTTATTTCAAACATTTTAAGACTTAAGGTGCCTTTTGTAAAAAAGACGCTCATGCCTACGTCTGTACTTGCAGGCTTTCTGCTGCTTGGCTTTAAGTATACGGGACTGTTGGAAATAAATGCAGGCCTTCTTGATGCGCTCACGTATCACGGAATTGCGCTTGGCTTTATTGCAATGTCGCTTCGTGTAACAAAGAGTGATTTTTCAGAAGGTGGCTCAGTCCGCACGGCAGTAAACAGTGGTGCCATGATTGTAAGCTCCTATATGATTCAGGGTGTTGTAGGCCTCCTTATTTCTCTTGGACTTGCATACACCATTAAGCCAGATCTGTTTAAGGCAGCAGGTATTCTTCTTCCTATGGGCTTTGGACAGGGACCAGGACAGGCAAACAACATCGGTTCAAGCTACGAAGCCCTTGGTTTTGCAGGCGGAAAATCCTACGCACTTGCAATTGCTGCAACAGGCTTTTTAGTAGCATGTATAATCGGTGTAATTTATCTGAATGTTCAGGCAAAGCGTGGAAAGTTTGAACGCAAAACTGTAGAAGAACTTTCTGGTTCTGTTACAGTAGACACTTTCCAGGACGAAGGCGAAATGCCAATTTCTCAGTCTATAGACCGTCTTTCAATTCAGGTTGCGCTTATTGCACTTGTTTATGTCTTTACGTTCTTTATTCTGTGGGCAGTAACTTCGCTGCTTGCAAAATTTGCACCTGGTGTTGCAAATGCACTTTCACCAATTTTCTGGGGCTTTAACTTTATTTTTGGTTCCCTTTTTGCAGTTCTTACCCAAAAGATTCTTTCACGTTTCCGCAAAATCAGACTCATGAGAATGCAGTATCAGAACAATTATCTTTTGAGCCGCATCTCAGGACTTTTCTTTGATGTTATGATTATCTGCGGTATTGCTTCCATTGATTTTGAAGACCTTGCCGGACTCTGGCTTCCATTTGCGCTTACCTGTGTACTTGGCGGAATTGTAACCTTCCTGCATCTCAAGTTCTTCTGCAAGCGCATTTACAAGGGCTACGAAGAAGAAGGCTTCCTTTCTATGTTTGGTATGATGACAGGTACAATCAGCTCCGGTATTCTCCTTGTACGCGAAATTGACCCTGACTTTAAGACTCCTGCTGCTAACAACCTTGTTTCCGGTAGTGGTGTAGCAATTGCTTTTGGTGCTCCAATGCTCATTTTAATTAGTATGGCTCCAAAATCTACTGCTTCTACCTTTATTGTACTTGGACTTCTGGCAGTTTATTATCTGATTTTGTGCGGCATTATGGTTATAAAACGAAAGAATCCTAAGAATTCGGGTCAAAATGTCGCAGATTCTGCGCCTGAAAACCCAACTGTGTAAAAATGACACACTAAAACAGTCAAAAGCGGAAAAATGACCTTAAAGAACGGGCATTTTCCGCTTTTTTTATTGAATTTGACAGAATTTCATCATTTTCAGGTTCTTGGCACGAAACTTGCTATATATACTGCGGAGGCCATTAGAATGAAAAAACATGATGACGTACTTAGCATATATCTTAAGGAAATAAACAGCATTCCTTTATTGACCCGCGAAGAAGAGATTGAGCTTTCACAGAAGGCTAAAAATGGCGACAAGGCAGCTCGCGACAAAATGATTAAGGCTAACCTGCGCTTTGTTGTACGTGTTGCAAAAAAATATCAGAATCATGGACTTGATCTTTCCGACCTTATTAGCGAAGGAAACATTGGCCTTATTAATGCAATCGAAAAATTTGAACCGTCACGCGGCTATCACTTTATTTCTTATGCCGTATGGTGGATCAACCAGTCTATCCTTAAAGCCGTTAGCGAAAAGAGCCGTGCAATCCGTCTGCCGTTGAACCGTGCAAACGAGCTTGTACGTATTGAATATGCAAGCAATCTTATAAACGGAACTCTGAGCGAAAGCGAAGAAGTAGAGCAGATTGCAGACATGCTAAATATGCCTGAATCAAAGGTTCGCGAGCTTTTAGCAATAAGCAACGGAATGGTTTCTCTGGATGCAAAGGTTTCTGCTTCAGAAAACGACAACTCTGTTGTAGGCGACTACTACGAAGACGAAACTTACGCAAGACCAGAAGAGCACACTGTAGAAGTAGCCCTTAAGGATGATGTAGACAGTCTGCTTAAGACACTCCGTCCAAACGAGCAGAAGGTTATCCGCCTGCGCTACGGACTCAACGGTTATAAACCAATGTCTTTGCAGGAAATTGGTGAAGAATGCAATCTTACAAAAGAGCGTGTTCGCCAGATTGAAAAAAAGGCTATCTTCCGTCTGCAGAATCCTTCAAGAATCAAGAGACTGGAAGGTTACCTGGCTGCTTAATTATCTGCCAGTAAATGCTGCAAAAGCGTCGGCACGGGCCTGCAAAAGCAGTTCTCTGTCGCGCGATATATCTGCAATACTAAACGCAAGTTCACCGGCCTGGGCAGTTCCCTGTAATTCGCCCGGGCCTCTGGTTTTTAAATCCTGTTCTGCAATATAAAAGCCGTCTGTACTCTGGCGCAGAGCCTTCATGCGTTCAATGCCGGTTTCGCTAAGATTTTTGTTGTAAATTAAAAAGCAGTAGGACTGGTCGCTTCCTCGTCCAACACGTCCGCGCAGCTGATGCAGCTGTGCCATTCCAAAGTGGTCTGCCTGTTCAATTACCATGCAGGTAGCATTAGGAACGTCTACACCAACTTCTATAACTGTTGTTGCAACAAGAATCTGTATTTTCCCATCATGAAAATCCTGCAGCGCGGCGGCCTGTTCATCCTCGTCAATTTTACTGTGAACAAGTGCGCATTTATATTCCGGGAAAATCTGTTTTGAAAGCTGTTCAAAGTTTTTTTCTGCAGACTTAAAATGCGTTCCAGAATCCGGGTCGTCCGCCCCGATTGCAGGATATACAAAATAGGCCTGGTGTCCCTTTGCAAGCTCCTTGCGTACTGCTTCGTATGCGTTATGCTCGTTGCCTTCTTTTACAAGATAGGTCTGGACAGACTTGCGTCCCTGCGGCATGGTTTTTATTGTTGCAACATCAAGGTCGCCAAACATTGTAAGCGCGAGTGTCTGTGGAATAGGGGTGGCGCTCATCATAAGCAGGTGTGGTTCGCTGGTCATTCCGTTTTCTTCACTAACACGTCCTTTTGCTATGATTGCCTGTCTCTGCAAAACTCCAAAACGGTGCTGTTCATCAATTACAGCAAGCTGTAAATCCTTGTAAGCAACCTGTGCACTAAACAGCGCGTGTGTACCAACAAGTATATTTATTTCTCCCGCCTTGAGTGCTTTTAAAAGCTGGGTGCGTCCGCTGGACTTTACGTTTCCTGTTAAAAAAGCAGTGCGTACTCCAAGACTGTCCAGCATCCTCGAAGTAGTTTCTGCGTGCTGGCGTGCAAGAATTTCTGTCGGTGCCATAAAGGCGCATTGTCCGCCATAGTTTATTACGCGCAGGCATATAAAAAGCGCAACAAGTGTTTTTCCAGAACCAACGTCTCCCTGCAAAAGTCTTGCCATTGTAAAGGGCTGCCCCGAAGCAGTCTGCTGCTTTTTATATCGCTGGGTAAAGCCTGTGTCAATTTCGCAGTTCATCTGGTAAATTACCTTCTGTTGGTCCGGCGTAAGCTCAAAAGAAAGCTTGTCCAAAAGCTGGCGCTGCAAAGGAGAAAGCGAAGTTCTGAAAATCTCCGGCGTAAAATCGCTTTGTTCTGTTGACTCTGGCCCATTGGGTTCAAGATCCGGAGGAAGGGTTCCCCTGTGCTTAAAGGCTCTCTGTGCTATAGCATACTGCAGATGATAAAGCTCTTCGTAGGCAAGGGTCTTTCTTGCTTCCTGTGCCAGTTCATAGCTTTTGGGTTCATGTATATTTTGAATTGCCTGCTGCTTGGTCATTAAGCCGCGCTTTGCAATTATTTCTGAAGGAAGTTCATCTTCTATTCCATGTGCATACTGCGAAAGAGCCGCTACCATGGTTTTGTGAAGAACCTTCTGTGTAATTCCTTCTGTAAGATGATAAACCGGAATAATGCCCGTATTTAGCGGCTGCATGGCCTTTAAGGTTGCTGCGGTAGCTTCTCCCTCAAAGTTCATTTTTGCTGCTTCAAAGGCTGTGCTCTGCAGAGTATTGTATTTTACATAAAAGGCACCTGTAACTGTAATTACAGCCCCCACCGGCAGCTGGTTTTCAAGAAAAGCACGGTTAAAGCAGATCAATTGGGCCGGAGCAGTTCCGTCGTTTATATTTATTTTGAGGGTACGCATTTTTCCGTAACCAAACCATTCATGGCTCATTACTCGCGCAACCGTATGAATTTTTGGATTTGTCTTATATTGATCCAGCGTAACCTTTACAGAACGGTCTTCGTAATTGTATGGATAATACTGCAAAAGGTCGCCAACCGTAAACACATTTAGCTTTGAGAGATTTTTTGTAAGTTGGGGGCCCACCCCCGAAATTGTGGAGACGGGCGTTTTTATTTCGTTTACTTTCATTAGAACGGAATCATGCCGCAAAGCCCAATCAAAAGATTCATAAGAATGCGCATTACAACAAGAATGACTGCCAGCGAAATCCAGCTTACGAGCAGGGCCTTCTGGTAGGTAAGGTTAGTCTTAAAAAAGGTGTTTCCAAGCTTGTAAACAAATTTCTGCAGCATAAGGTCTACCTGGTACCAGCCGGAGTTTGTGCTTACCTGTCCCTTGTTTGCAAGAAGAACAATCCAGCGTATGAGCACCAGAAGAAGGATGATTGTTATGAGAGAAGAAATAACACTCCAAACCATGTTCAAAATGAGTGCAAGGATTCCACCAAAATATAGTCTTCCGCTTGTAGTAATGCTGCCTAGAATTGATGACAAGAGCGAAAGAAGCGCCAGCGCAATAATAGGAGAAAAATCAATATTGCCAAAACGCAGCCAGGTTATTTTCGAAAACAGCCTTAGGTACGGCTCTGTTATGGAGGTTATGAATTTACCGAATTTAGTAAATTTAGCTCCCGGAATCCAGGTTATAAAAATTGCTATAATACATAAAATGGCATATATAATTAAGAGTGCCGACAAAAAAGAAAGAATTGTTCTTAACATGTTATAATCTCCTCAAAGGCTCTGCCTATTCCAGCCAAACTTCCTTAACAAATGCAATTTCACGGAGCTTTTTAATTGTCTCGTCCTTTGCATTAATGTGCAGCTGGTCGTTTGCCTTTATGACGTAAGGATTTTTACTTGCGTCTATATGAAAATATACTGAACAATCACCCTTTTCATCAAATAAAAAATTCTTTAAATCTGAAATTTGTGTTTCGGCATTAAAGGCGTCATTCAGAATAATGTGTACTGCCTGAATTGAATGATTTTCCAGAGTCTTTGCGTCCTCCAGAGAATCAATAATCATGGATGGCGTATCGCGAGAAGCATCGACCTTGCCCCTAAAGGCATAAATACCGCCTTCTTCCAGCTGATTACGCATAACTCCCCAGGTTTTAGGGAAGAAGGTACAGTCAATTTCTCCGTCGTAGTCTGTAAGCTTGGCAAAAGCCATTTCATCACCCTTTTTGGTACGGATAGGGTGGAGACCCGTAAGCATGCCCAAAGCCAGGTAAGATTTGCCTGCGTCGCGCATCTGCCAGGAATTTGCACCGGCAGCCTGCATGCGTTCTTTTTCGGCCTTGGTTTCGGCAGCAATACGTTCCATTGTTGTAGACTTTAATGTAACTGCGCGTTCAATTGCCTTTTTATAATCATCCAGAGGGTTACCGCTTACATAGCAGCCAATGCATTCCTTTTCCATATTAAGAATCTGCATGGTTGGAACATCATCAATGCGTTCAAATTCAAACTCGGTATAAGAAAGCTCTTCTTCCGAAAAATCTCCGAACAGACTTTCCTGACCCTTGCGCGCATCCGAAAGAATTTCGTTTGCATAAGAAATTGCACCTTCCATATTATGCAAAAGTGTTACTCGGTTGTACCAGGTTCCGTCCTCTTTTCCGACATTGTCAAAGGCACCGGTTTTTATAAGAACTTCTATAGCCTTCTTATTTATTATTACCTTGCCTTCTTCATCCTGATTAACACCTACGCGTTTAAGGAAATCCATAAAGTTTTTGTAAGGACCATTTGCTTCGCGTTCTGCAACAATGGCTTTTGCTGCTGTGTCGCCCATGCCCTTAATTCCTTTAAGACCAAAAACAATGCGTCCGTCTACAACGTCAAATAAAACATCAGAACGGTTTATATCAGGAGGATCTACAGGAACTCCCATGCGGCGTGCTTCTTCCAGATAAAAAGGAAGTCCGTCGGTAGAGGTAATTTCGTTGGTAAGGTTTGCAGCCATAAATTCTGCAGGATGATGAGCCTTGAGCCAGCCCGTACGGTATGCAAGAACAGAGTAAGCGGCAGCATGCGATTTGTTAAAACCGTAGCCCGCAAAAGGAACCATGATATCAAAAATCTTTCCGGCGTGCTCTTCTGTATGACCGTTTTTAACAGCGCCCGAAATAAACTCTTCCTTCTTTTTCATAAGAACGTCGAGCTTCTTTTTTCCCATGGCACGGCGGAGCATATCTGCACCACCAAGAGAGAATCCGGAAATTATCTGGGCAACCTTCATTACCTGTTCCTGGTAAACCATTACACCGTAGGTTTCTTTAAGCAGATCTTCCAAAGAAGGGTCCGGGTATTCAATTGTTTCGGGCTTCCATTTTCCTTCTATGTATTTTGGAATATAGTCCAGAGGTCCAGGTCGGTACAGCGCATTCAAAGCTACAAGCTCTTCTATTGTGCGCGGTTTACAATCCCTTAAAATCTTTTGCATTCCGGGGCTTTCAAACTGGAATACTGCAACAGAGTCTCCGCGACAGAAAAGATCAAAGGTTTTTGCATCATCTTCGGGTACATTTGCCGTAAGAAATTCCGGAGTTCCGGCCGGGCGGTGCTTGTTTATAATTGCTTCTGCATAACGGATAAGCGAAAGGGTTTTGAGTCCAAGGTAGTCAAACTTTACAAGGCCGCATGGTTCAATAATATCCATGGTGTATTGCACTGCAACTTCGCCGGTTTTGGCATCCTTAAATACAGGCGCCCAGTTTGGAAGGGCAGTAAGACCAATTACCATTCCCGACGCATGAAGACCGGTGTTGCGGTTTACGTTTTCCAGCTTGAATGCAAGTTCAAAAAGCTTCTGGTAACGCGGGTCGTCCTTGTAAGGAATAAGCTGTCCGCCGTCCGGGAATTTTTCGCTCGGAGGTTCAAACGCACTTTTGAGTGTAGCTTTAGGGTTATCCGGAATGCATTTTTTGAGCATGTTTACTTCGCTAAGCGGAATGTTTAAAACACGTCCAACATCTGCAATTACCTGCTTGGCCTTGAGTGTACCAAAGGTTACGATGTGACCAACCTGCGGTTCTCCGTAAAGGTCGCGCGTATGCTGGATAATATCCTGCCTAAAGTCGAAGTCCATATCAACGTCAAAATCCGGCATGGATACACGTTCTGGGTTTAAGAAGCGTTCAAAAATGAGCCCGAATCTAAACGGGTCAATATCTGTAATTTCCATACAGTAGGCAACAAGAGAACCTGCTCCCGAACCACGGCCTGGCCCAATTGGTATTCCGTTCTGCTTTGCCCAGTGAATGAATTCCCATACAATGAGGAAGTAGCCCGAAAATCCCATGCTGAATATTATTCCAAGCTCGTATTCTGCGCGCTCGCGTATTTCGGGGGTAATTTCCTTATATCTTTTGCGTAAGCCTTCTTCTACAAGGTGGCGTACAAAATCATCCTGATTTGCTACGTAATCATCTCCGTGCTTCTGGAATTCCTTTGGCAGTTCAAAGCGCGGAAGACAGGCCTTTAATTCCTCTGTTTTATACTGGTGAATTGTAAGATTACACATATTGGCAATCTTAAGTGTATTGTCGTAAGCTTCCGGACACTGCGGGAAAAGGCGTCGCATTTCATCTTCGGTTTTAAAATACCAGGAGGTAAGGTTCTGGTCTCCGCCCATTTTGCTGTGCGGTTCTGTCAGAATATCTTTAAAACCAATACAGCGCAGTGCATCCTGTGCTTCGGCATCCTCTTCTTCTACATAGTGAACGTCGTTTGTTACAACAAGCGGAATATCAAGCTTGTGTGCCAGCGCAATGAGCTTTTCTGCAACAATTTTCTGGTCCGGCAGTCCGTGATCCTGGAGTTCTATATAATAATGATCCGGTCCAAAAAGGTTTTTGTATTTTAATGCTAATTCTTCTGCTTCCTGATCCATACCCGCAAGCAGAAGCTGTGGAAGCTCTCCCATAATACAGGCCGAAAGACAGATTAAGCCTTCGTGATATTTTTCGAGCAGTTCAAAGTCTATGCGGGGTTTTCCGTAATAAAGTCCTTCTGTAAAGGCAATGGAACTAAGCCACGACATGTTTTCGTAGCCTTTCTGGTTTTCGCAAAGCAGAATAAGGTGAAAATAATGTGCCTGGCGGTTTCCGTCTTCTCCCTTATGGCTGTACGGAACGTCGTTTTTTTCCAGGTGGCTGCCGTAAGCAACGTAAAATTCTTCTCCGACAATAGGATTTATGTCGTTTGCGTGGCAGATATGCTCAAAATTGAGTACACCAAACATGTTTCCGTGGTCTGTAAGCGCAAGGGCTGGCATTCTGAGCCTTTTTGCCTTTGCAATGAGTGAATCAAGCTTGGCACAGCTGTCCAAAAGAGAATAATCAGAGTGAACATGCAGGTGGACAAAGTTAGAAACCGGCGTCCCCTCCGGCGCATCTGGGAATACATGTATGTCTGCCATGGTTTTAGTATGTTGCAATTTTTATTTTAATTCAAGGGAAAATAAGTTGAATATGGGGTTAAAAAATGTAAAAAATTGTAACAAAATAACAGTTGCATTTTTTTATATTATATAGGATAATAACTTATTGCGAGAATTCGTAATCGGAGGTTTTACAATGAAAAAACTTTTTGCTTTGTTATTGGTTTTGTTTACAGGAACTATGTTGTTCGCTGCTGCAAACACTTATGTAGTTGAGTCTGTTACTGGTGATGTAAAATATGAATCAGCACCTGGCAAGTTTGATAAGGTAAAGGTTGGACAGGAATTGTCTGCTTCTACAGTTATTAAGACAGGACTTAGCGCAAGCGTTGTTGTAAAGTATGACGGAAAGTCAATTACAATCAAGGCTAAGCAGTCTGGAACAATCGAACAGCTTTATATTGCTGCTGCACCTACAAAGGGTGGTCTTAAAAAGCAGTCTATTGCAAAAGCAGATGCTGTTGACAGTGCAGATGGAAAGAGAGAAGGTGTATCAACCGCTTCTTCCAGAGCTTCTGAAGCTAAAGCCGATTTTGCCTGGGATGAAGAGTAAGATATACTCTTAAAAAGAGCCTGCAATCTCATAATGTGGTTGCGGGCTTTTTTTTTCCATTAATCAGTCAAAAAAACTTCCCTGGGGAGAAAAAATTATAAAATGAAAAAGATTACAATTCCAAAAAAACTTGTTACTTCTATTTTAGTTCCATTATTAAGTGTTGCAATTTGTTCACTTCTTATGTTCTCTACCTTTGATTATAAGGTAGCAGACTGGTTCCAGCGTCCGTTAAAAACAACCGAAGAAAGCCCTAAGGTGCTTATGATTAAGGTTGACGATGATGCCGTAGACCAGATTGGAACTTTCCCTTTTTCGCGCACTGTATATTCACAGATGCTTACAAACCTTAAGGAGCTTGGTGCCAGCTCTGTTGTATTCGATTTGAGCTTTCTTGATAAAAGCCAGGCCAAGGTTGATGAAAAATATGTAAACGAATCGCTTCCGGGATATGTAGAAAATTATTTTGGGCTTCTTTCAGAAGATGCTTCTTATCTTTTTGGAGAGCTCGAAGATGGTTCTGCCGCTTATGAAGATGCCGTAGAATATTACGATTCGGTTGCAAAAAGATATGAGCTTGAACTTAATACTGCAATTTCGCATGTCGTAGAGCCTGTAGATCAGGTTCTGGCAGATTCTATAGAAGAATTTGGCAATACCTTCCTTACTCTTACCTTTGATGAAAACGAACGCGTAGTTCCAACCGAGCAGGAAGAGGAATATGTTTCGGGCTACATTGCCCTTAAGAATGTTGTTGCCGACAAAGATACAATCACCAAGGAATATGCCGGTCTTACTCCGGCCCTTTATGAATTTATTACACGCAGTAAGTCTGCAGGCTTTGTAAATGCAGACCCTGATGCAGATGGATTTTTCCGCCACGTAAATCTTGTTGTAAAGTATAACGGCAAGTACTACGCACAGCTTGTTTTCCGTCCAATTCTTGAAATGCTTGGAAATCCTTCTGTAGAAATTACAAATGATTATATCAAGGCAGGCAGTCTTAAGATTCCTCGTTCAGAAGACGGCTCTGTAATTCTTAAATATCCAAAAAACAAACAGTTTATTGATTACAATGGACTTTCTCTTGCAAATATTTACTTCCTTTCATTTATGGAAGGTCAGTTCATTACAAACCTTGGAATTATGAACGATTCAGGCTTCTTTGATGACCTTGATCCTGATGTAAATCCATGGGATCTGTACGAAACTGCAGAATACATTAAGGGTGAACTTGTATACGGCGAAGATCCTGACGGCGGCATTACTTATGATGAATATCTTAAATACCGCGAGCTTTATTTTGCAGCTTCTCAGGCTTTCCTTACAACTTCAAACGAAAACTATATGTGCGAGCTTTTTGCAGCTGATGAAGAAGACGAAGAGTTTATTCACGAGCTCTTTAGCGAAACTACAACAGCCTTTACCAAGTTTATGGAATCGCACGAAAAATGTGCTGCCAAGGTTGAAGGCGCAATGTGTATTGTAGGTACAAATGCTTCCAGTACTTCGGACTATGGTTTGAACCAGTATCAGGAACATTTCCCTCTGCCTGGTGTTCACTACACAATTGCAAACATGCTGCTTTCAAACGACTTTGTGGACGATTCTCCGGTGTGGATTTCTATTATCATTGCGCTGGTAATGTGTATCGTTTACAGTCTTGTTACATATAAAATTAAAAAGACAACACCTCAGATTATAATTGGAATAGTTGCCGTTATTTTGACTGCCGGTGCTCTGCTTTTATACTTCCTTCTTACAAAACAGTATATTGGAGCAGTAATACCTGTTGTTTCGGTATTTGTTTCCTTTGTTTCTACTACAATTGTAGGCTTTATTACTGCAAACCACGACAAGCGCTTTATTACAAACGCCTTCAGTCAGTGTCTTTCTAAGGAAGTAGTAAACGAAATCGTTGCTAATCCTTCTTCTTTCAAGCTTGGTGGACAGCGTCTTGAAATGACTGCCATGTTTACCGATATTCAAAAGTTCTCTGGCTTTAGTGAACTGCTTACTGCCGGTCAGCTGGTTGCCCTGCTCAACTACTACCTTACAAAAATGTCAGACATCATTATGGAAGAGCGCGGTACAGTAGATAAGTACGAAGGAGACGCTATTATTGCTCTTGTTGGTGCTCCGGTTCAAATGGAAGACCATGCTCAGCGTGCCTGTGCTGCTGCCATTAAGATGAAGGCTGCCGAAGCACAGATGAACAAGGAAATCCTGGAAATTGCTGCTGCAGACAAGCCTGCCGAAATGGACGAAGAGCTTTACGATGCCTTTAAGATTATGGTTGCCAACAAGCGCAAGCTCTTTACCCGTATTGGTTTGAACTCCGGAGAAATGATTGCAGGTTACATGGGTTCAGAAAACAAAAAGAACTACACTATGATGGGTAACAACGTAAACCTTGCAAGCCGTCTCGAAGGTGTAAACAAACAGTACTGCACAGGCGGTATTATGATTAGTGCTGCAACCCGTGCCCTTCTTGGAGACCGCTTTATTGTGCGCAGTCTTGACTGTGTACGCGTAGTAAACGTAAATACACCAATCCGTCTTTACGAGCTTATCTGCGAACGCGAAGGCGCTAGTGCAGGACTCATTTCTTATTACGAAAAATGGGAAAATGCGCTTACAGACTTTGAAAATAAAAACTACGCTCGTGCGCTCGAAAAGTTTAAGATTCTTCATCAGCACAAAATGGATGATAATGTTGCCGCTTACTATATTAAAATAACCGAAGACTTCTTTATTAAGGGCAAGTACCCGACCGAACAGGATGATGTAGGTGTAGCCTATAATCCAAAGGACGGTGTATTCAAACTGCTCCAGAAGTAACAGAGGATTAAAAATGCAGGCATTAAAATACATTGTACTTTCGATTGCAATTCTTATGTACCTTCTTGTAATCCTGTTTCAGGAAAAGAAGGTATGGTTTACAAGCTGTGCGGCAGTTCTTGTAATTATACTTGGTATTATTTTTCCTGGAAAAATATTTACCGGCGAAAGTACACGTATTTATGCCTTTACACATTCTGTCTTTGAAATAATCAACTGGAATGTAATAATGATTTATCTTGGCAGCATGACCATTGCCGCCCTGTTTTTGTATTCAAATGTGCCTGCCCGCATTGCAGACGGAATAATCCGTTCCAGCAAAAACACCGGAATTGCAATTGTCCTTATTCTTGCAATGACAGGCATTATTTCTATCTTTGTAGAAAACGTTGCAACGGTTCTGGTTATGGCGCCAATTGCCCTGGCTCTGTGCAAAAAGCTGGATAAAAATCCTACCTATTTTATGATAGGTCTTGCCGTTATGTCTAACATGGAAGGAACTGCAACCTTAGTAGGAGACCCTCCAAGCATGATTTTTGCGGCCTATGCAGGCTACAACTTTAACGACTTCTTTTTGCACCAGGGACGTCTTTCAATCTTCTTTATAATTCAGGCAGGCTTAATCGTCGGCTGTATATATTTTTACTTTTTCTTTGCAAAGTTTGGCCGCCAGAAAATAGATGTAGAAAAAACTCCTGTTATTTCGTGGTTTCCGTTTATAATTCTTGTCATAATGATTGCGGGGCTTGCCGGAGTTTCATTTATAAAAACAGATTTTGCCTATCTTAGCGGACTTTATGTTTTTGCGTTGGGATTAATTTGTGTATTGTGGTACCGCGTGAGCCAGAAAAAAGACGGTGCCCAGATTAAGGAGCTTATTACCGGCCTTGACTGGGAAACAATATTCTTTTTGCTGGGCATTTTTATAGTTGTAGGCGGTATTCAGGAAGCCGGCCTTCTCGAAGATTTTGCAGCTTTCCTTGCAAATGTTTGCGGCGGTTCCAAGGTACTTGGCTTTTTGATTATTCTTGTTGTTTCGGTATTAATCAGTGGTTTTGTAGATAACGTTCCATATATAATTGCAATGCTTCCTGTTGCGGGCAGCCTTGCAGTAAATATGAACTTGAATAAAGAGCTTTTTATGTTTGCACTTTTGATTGGAAGCTGCCTTGGCGGTAACCTTACACCGTTTGGAGCCAGTGCAAATGTAGTGAGCATGGGTATTGTAAAAAAAGAAGGCTATCCTATGAAATTCGGCGACTGGCTCAAGGTTGCCGCTCCATTTACAATTTTAACTACAGGTATTTCGGCAGTTGTTTTGTGGCTGCTATGGAGTAATTAATTGGAAGGACTCATAATAGCCGGAACAAATAACACCTTTACCGTAGAATGCGACGACGAAATTACACGTCACTGCACAATAAAAGGCAAGGTAATAAAATCAGACCGTCAGTTTTATAATCCAATTGCTCCCGGAGACCGTGTTGTTGTAGAACCCGATCCAATTAACGAAGCCAAAGGACAGGTGGTATCGGTTTTGCCGCGGACAAATACCTTTTTGCGCTGGAATGTAAAAGGACGCTGCCCGCAGCTGCTTGCCTGCAATCTTGATTATCTTATTCTTGTATGTACACCCGATGAACCACCGTTCCGTCCTCGTTTTATAGACAGGGCACTTGCCCAGGCAGAGCATCAGGGAATTACACCGGTGGTTGTCTGCAACAAATGGGATCTTGCCCTGCAGATGCAGACCGATGGACACGAAAAAGAGTTTGAAGAAATAGAAACCCGCCTGCAGATTTGGGAAGACCTTGGCTATAAGGTTCTTAAGATTTCTGCAAAGACCGGCGAAGGCATGACACAGTTTGCCCGGCTTTTGGAAAATCATCTTAGCGCCTTTGTAGGACAGTCGGGGGTTGGAAAATCCAGCCTCATCAATGTAATGGATAATACCTGCGTACTCAAAACCGGAAGCCTTTCCAAAAAATATGGACGCGGAAGCCACACAACAACAAAGGGAACCCTCATTCATCTTACCCTCAACGAATCTCTTTTGGATGGAATAAAGGGCTGCAAGGCCGATATAATTGACACCCCGGGAATCCGCCGTTTTGTGCTGGATGATGTAAAGGCCGGAGACCTTGCCCTGTATTTTAAGGAATTTGAACCGTTTATAGGCAAGTGCAAATTTGGCCTAAACTGCAGTCATTTAAGTGAACCGGACTGTGCAATAAAACAGGCTGTAGAAGAAGGTAAAATTACAGAACAACGCTATGACAGCTGGGCGCGCATAAGAAATGAAATTCTTACAGGCAGCTGGGAGGACTAATGCTTACAGAGCAGGAGAGAAAAGATCTTATTTCCAGACTCAATATTTCGTTTTGTACTCCGGCTTTGTGGAAGGACAGAGAATCCTTTTTAAATCTTACCGACGAGCAGTACAAGGACTCTCTTTACGATCTGTCTGCTGCAATTCTTCTGCGCATTCTTAAAGGCGACATTGCCTCCATCCAGCACCTTATGAATCTTTTGCCGGATGTAGGTTTTGAAGATTTTATTAAACCTGTTATTCCGACAATAAGCAACAGAGACTTTTTTCATTCACTTTCCAGGTTGAGTTACCTTGATGTTTCGCTTGAACCTTATTACAGTACTGCCTGTGGCCGTCCAAGCATCCTCAACGGATTGCGCGATTTTTCTTATTACAGCGACTTTGTGCTAAAACACAAGGATAAATCCCTGCAGCTTTTAAAGGCCCTTTACGGTAACGATTATAAGCAGGTTTATGATATAGTTTCTGCCGAAATTTATTACCAGCGCAATGACAATTTTGACGCCATGGTGCGAATTACAAGTGCCATTCCAATTCTTGAACAAAACAAAAGCTATATATTTCTTGTAGTAGCCCTGTACCAGCAGATTTTTATTCTTACAATGAACGGCGAGGTTAAGTCTGCCTCTGTCATAATGCAGCATCTGCGCGAAAGAGTGCAGGATATAAAGGGCAGCTCCTTTGAGTATAATATCGATGCCATGAGCGTGCGTCTTGCACTTTACGACGGCAATCTTGAATTTGTAAATGCCTGGCTTGATAAACAGGCGCCTGATGAAAACAAGGAGCTTAACCTTATGGAGGTTTACAGCTATTTTGTAAAGCTCCGCTGCTATCTGCTTTATGATAAGCATCTGGCACTGTTGTCTCTTGCCGAACAGCTGCGTTTTTATTTTGAAATAAGCCGCCGCCACATGGATGTAATATTCATTACCTGTATAGAAGCCTTGAGCTGGTATAAAACCGGGAAAAAAGAAAAGGCCTTTGAGCTTATGGATAAGGCTCTAGAGCTTGCAGAAAAATATCATATTTACCGAACCATTGCCGACGAAGGTGTTTTGATGTTTAAGCTTTTGCAGGAATACCAGAAGTCCCGCGGCTCTTCATCTTTCCTTTCTAAGGTTATGAGCATTGCCCGTCATGTATCCATTTTGTATCCGCATTACCTTAATATTTCGCAGGATGTAAATACAAATTTTACCGAAATGGAAAAGGACATCCTGCGCCTTCTGGAGCAGGGCAAAACCTACGACGAAATTGCAGAAATTTTCTTTATTTCTGTAAACACTGTGCGCTATCATATCAAAAAAATCTACCCCAAGCTCGATGTATCATCCTCGTCCCAGGCAATATTTAAAGCAAAAAAAATTGGACTTATATAGATAAGTCTGTTATGCTATAAGTAGTAAAATATGTAAAAGGAGTAGTTTATGAAAAACTCTCATGTCATGCAGAACCACACTGTCATGCTGAACTCGTTTCAGCATCTCTTAATTACTATACTGGGGGGGGGCGTTTTTTTGTATAGCAATACTATTCAGCTCCTGCGATAACTTTTTAAAAGGCTCCCAAACCCAAAAGCAGCTTGAACAGACAATTAAATATGCAAATGCAGATGAATATCCAATTTATGTAAATTATTCCGGAAGCTCCGGCGTAGTAAAAACTCCGGCTGGTGGTCAGGTAAATAAAAAAGTAACAGATGTTTTTACCGTAAGCTTTGAACCTTTTGCCGACTATGAATTTATCTGCTGGAAAATTATAGACGAAACTGCTAATAAAGAATTGCAGAACGGCGAATATCTTTTGCTCGAATCATTAACTTCTTCCGAAACACAATGTACCTTTGTAAAAAAGCCCGAAGAAAATATGAAGCTTTGTCTTACACCTGTTCTTACAGAGCGCCCGCAGATTCTTTCTTATGCCCCTGTTTTAACAAGCAGTATGTCGTTAAAGGATTCTTCTATTCAGGTAATGTTTGACCACGATATGGACGAAGCAAGCATTTATTATACTCAGGAAGAACTTACAAAGCTCATGTCCACACTTGGCATTACAGACCCCAATGATGCCGCACTTAAAACAATTACAATAGACGGCCAGAAAAAATATTACGGCTATGTTCAGGACGACCAGACTTTTTTCAAAAATATTTCTATTACCAATAATACAACCGGCGAAAACCTTAACTATTGTTTTACCGCTCCCGTTTTTGAAACTCCAAAGCTTTTGTCAATTAAACCAGATGAAAACCAGCTGCCCCCGGACTACCAGCAGATTCTTGTAAGCCTTGGCAAAAACTTTTTCTACATTCAGGAGCAAAAGCAGATTACAATGTCCGGCAGCAAAAAATGGATTTACCAGGTAAGTAATGCAAGAGATACAACAGGACCGGAAATAATTACTGGTGATCCTAAAATAAAACTTTTGACAGGTAACAGCTTTGAAGAGCTTCCCGTTATTTTGAATAATAAACTGGGTGAAAATTGGAATAATTTAAAATTTGCAGAAGGCGATACCCAAACGCTTTATGTAGATATTATGGTAAAGGACGAAGGCTGCGGTGTTGCACCTGAATTTGAGCTTATTCTGCATAATCATGAAACAGATACAGATATTGTAAAAACTGTTATTTTTCAGAAAGTTTCTATTTGGGATGCAAGCTACAAAGGTCAGGTAGATGTAAGTGGGCTTAGTGAAGCAAGATATGCAGTATCTATGAAGTTTTTTGATAGAAGAGGTAACCCATATATATACCCGGAACCTGAATCGAACAAAGCATATTATTTTGGCAAAGATGAAACACCGCCTGATGTAAAATATTTTATAAAAAGTGATGGTAATACATTTACCGCACAGATTGAAAGTGGTCATGATGATTTAAAGAAAATGCTAATTACACGTACACTAAACGCAGATCCAATCATTCTAGGTAATACATGTTCACAATATTACCAGCAATTATCAACTGTAGGTGCTTTTAGTGTAAAATATTTGGAAGATTTTGCCGGACACAGGGTAGAAGTTAACAGCCCGTCGATTAATATATTTCGATTTAATTTAAGTAAAGATAATTATATATATGTTTATGGAAAAGGTATTGTCAAAGATTTGTGTGTAAGCCCTAAAGAAACAACACAGGGTGAGTTTGAAAGATATTTTGTATATGACAATAATAGTGACAGACCAACTGATCAGTATGGTAAAGGAGATCAATATCCAGTTTATGACGTATCTCTTTATAAAGTGAAGCAGTACTGTAATAAATTAAGTGAAGTAAATGGATTTGAACCTTGTTATTATGAATTGCAAGATGATGGTACAAAAAAATATGATTTTACACAATGGAAAGGTGTTTTAACAAAATATGATAGTGTCTTAGGTAAGGAAGGGTGGGGTTGTTCCGTGCTGGATAATTCTGGGATAAAGTGTGATAACACTAAAAATGGTTATCGTCTGCCTACAGCAGAAGAATGGCTTTATATTGCAAACGAAGCCAATTCAACCGACTATGCCTATAGCGGAAGCAATACTCTCAGTGATGTAGCGTGGTATAATGGTAATTCTGGAAATATAACACACGAAGTCGGTAAGAAAACTCCAAACAGTCTTGGTATTTATGATATGAGTGGAAATGTTGCAGAATTGCTTGATGACGGAGATTATGCGGGAGGAGATTCTTATGATTCATCGGGACAATGTCTAATAAATAAAATTTATCCCAATAATCATGCATACTATCCGCTTTTCTATGTCGGTTTCCGCATGGTTCGCAACGCACAGGCACCGGCACAATAATTTAAGAGAAATCTTGAAAAACTACATTTTTATGTAGTGGACATAACGAATTTCTTATGTATAATAACTACATAAAGTTAAATCAAAAAGTTCTGTAAGAAATGTTTATGGACATCGATTTTTGTACATAACTATATATGGAACTGGATATCGAGAGACTTAAAAAACACCTTTAGGAATCGTATTTCGGAGAGTACGATTCCTATTTTTTTTAACTAGATTCCCCGTTTAAGGTAAGAACTGCTTCCTGTAGTGTTATGATTCAAAAAAAATAAAACAATAGTTATATTAATGTATGAAAAAAAGCGGAGCTGAGGTTCTGGCTTTGCGTCGCATAGTACGCGGGAAGTTTCTGATTGCCGCAGGCAGGCAGAAACTTGTCTATAATTTCTATACCGCGTACTCGGCAGAGCAAAGACAGGTTCTCAGCGGGAGCTTTTTTTCATTTTTTGATTGTATTTAATACTTGTATTTTCATTTTTTTTTATGTAAATTATTTTTTATGAACACACTTGCCCTGCAGGAAATAGATTTTTACCGTATCCGCGACGAGGTTGCCGGCTACTGCGTTACTCAGGAAGGAAAAGACTCTTTTTTACAACGCGAACCCTTAACCGACTCAAAACAAATAGAACACCTCAAAAATCTTAGCCGCGAATGGTCGGCATATATTGGTGCAGGCTGTAAGAATCCCGTTAGCTTTTGGGAGCCGGTTCAAAATCTCCTTGATGTTATAAAGGCAAAGGGTACAAGTCTTTCCTTAGAGCAGCTAAAGGCTTTGGGCCAGTTTGTTTTAAGTGTAAAAAGTGTTACACAGGCAATTGAGCTTCATAAGGAGGAGCTCGAACTCAAGTTGCTTGCACAACAGACAGAGCTTTTGCCCGACATGTCAGAAACCGAAAAAAAGATTTTTCATGTAATTACACCTGACGGACAGATCCGTGACCTCCCCGAAATTGCGGTAATACGCAAACAGATTGCAGCTCTTAATGCAAAAATCAAAAAGATTTTTCAGCAGTATACAAGTGACCAAAAGCTTTCCGGGGTTTTAGAATCCGGGGTTCCGGTCCTTCGTAACGGCAGGCAGGCTCTTGCAGTAAAGGCCAGTCTCCAGAACCGCATAAACGGAATCATCATAGAAGTATCGCAGACTGCTCAGACAGTTTATATTGAACCCGAAGAGGTTGTGCGCTGCGACAACGAGCTTATTCAAAAAGAAAACGAGCTTGTTCAGGTAATAAAGAAAATTCTTACAGAGCTTACCGCAGAGCTTGGACCGGCTGTTCCGCAGTTAAAACAGGCAATTCCTGTAATGCTGCTGCTGGATACAACCTGTGCCGCTGCCCGCTGGGGACTTGAACACAACTGCTGCTATGCAATTCCTGCTATTGGAGAGCCTCCTCTTTTGCTCAAGGCACGGCATCCTCTGCTTGGAGACAAGGCTGTCCCGATTGATTTTTACTTTATGGAAGGCAAGCGAGTCCTTATTATAACAGGCCCTAATACCGGCGGTAAAACTGTATCGCTCAAAACCTTTGCGCTTTTTTCCATGCTTAATCAGGCGGGGCTTCCTGTTCCTGCAGCAGAAGGTACAAGGCTTCCTGTTTTTACAGATATTTTTGCAGACATTGGAGACAGCCAGAGTCTGGACATGAGCCTTAGTACCTTTAGCGGCCACATGAAAAATATTGCAATGGCAGTAAACGGGGCGGGCAAATCTACACTTGTTCTTTTGGACGAGCTGGGAAGCGGAACCGACCCGCAGGAAGGAACTGCGCTTGCCATGTCTGTGCTTGATGCACTCATTGAAAAAAAGGCCTTTGTTCTTGTAACAACCCATATGGGCATTCTTAAAAACTACGGTTATACAAATCCGGGCTGTGTTAACGCAAGTGTAGAATTTGATACAAGTACACTTTCTCCTTCTTACCGTCTTGTTATGGGAATCCCGGGCGAAAGTCATGCCATTGCAATTGCACGTAAATCAGGGCTGCCTCAAAAGATTGTGGACGGCGCAAAAAAATATATTGCTACCGAGCAGGCCGATGTTTCTTCTCTCATAAAGGGCTTGAATAAAAAGCATTCAGAACTGGACCGTCTGCAGCACAGGGCACGGCTTTTGGAAGAGTCGCTGGAGCAAAAGGAAACAAAGCTTAAGGAAAAGGAGCTTGGTGTACGCCGCAAAGAAAATGAGCTTAAAAAAGGCCACCAGCAGGAAATGCATGATTTTCTTATTCACAGCCGCCGCCAGCTTGAAAATCTTGTGCGCCAGATTAGGGAAGGGGAGCTTACCCGCGAAAAAACTCTTGGTGTAAAGAAATTTATTTCTGAACTGGAAGAAAATGTAGAACGTCTGGATCAGAAAATAGAAACTGAAGAAGAAAAGATTGCTCAGGATCAAAAGGCTTTTGAAAAGACAGCGGCTCATTCAAAATCAAGCACTAAAAAAACAAAGAAAAAAATGAGCAATGCCGAAGCGCTTAAATATGCAACTGTTAATCCTGTTCAGGCAAAGGCCGCAAAGACTTTGGACAGTGCAGAAAAGCCTCTTGTTTTTGAAACGGGTGCAGAAGTTATTGCAGTTTCTAATAACAGCCACGGCGTTCTTCTTGATTCTCCGCGCAAGGGCATGTGGAATGTTCAGTTTGGCAGCATAAAGATGAGCATGAAGGAAAAGGATCTGGAGCTTGTTCATAAAAGCGGCTCGGCAATGCCTGCAGTTTCGGTTTCTTATGATCTGGATACAAGCTCTGTGCAGGAACGTCCTGTATTTGAACTTCGTCTGCTTGGAATGCGTGCCGAAGAAGCAATTGCAGCGCTTGAGCATCAGATAGATTTGTGTGCGCTTTCAAATTTTGCATCGTTTAGTGTAATTCACGGAAAAGGCTATGGAGTTTTGCAGCAGGCAGTGCATGATTATCTTTCTAACTGTCCTTTGGTTCAGAGCTTTGAATATGCGCATCCGGATGACGGCGGGGCAGGTAAAACCTACGTAACACTTAAGAGTTAGCGGCTGGATTAAAAGTATAAAGCTTCATTGTTTCTGTTTTTCCGCGAATCTGTGCGTTATCTACAAAGGTAAGTGTCTTGTTCAGTTTTTCTGCAGAAGCCTGCGAAATTAAAAGGTCTGTTGTATAGGTTTTGCAAAGACTTTCCATGCGGCTTGCGGTATTTACAGTATCTCCAATTACAGTGTATTCCATGCGGTTTTGCGCACCTATGGTTCCAGCAAAAACAGGTCCTGTGTGAATGCCAATTCCAAACTTTAGTTGGGGGAGCCCTTCTGCCGCAAATTCCTTATTTACCTGAATCAGGGCCTTTCTCATATCGCAGGCAGCTTCAAAGGCATCCTGTGCGCTGTTGGCAGCTTCTACCGGCGCTCCAAAAATTGCCATGATTGCGTCGCCAATGTATTTGTTTATAATTCCATGATGCTCTGTAATGCATTGTCCAAGGGCTGTAAAGTAACGGTTTAAAAGCGACACAACTTCTGCAGCCTGCATTTTTTCACTCATTGCAGTAAAGCTTCTTATGTCGCAAAAAAGAACTGTTACTTCGCGGGTTTGTCCTCCAAGCGCCTGACCCAGGGATTCTTTGCCTGCTCCTGACATAAGGTAGTCTCGCACCTCCGGGTCTACAACCTTTCCAAAGGTGTCGCGCATAAATTCTTTTTCGGCCAGGGAATCTGCCATATCGTTAAAGCTGTCTGCAAGAATACCAAAGTCATCTGCTGTAACAACACCGGCCCTTGTTTTGTAGTCTCCGTCCTTAATCCTGCGGGCTGCCTTTGTAAGCTTTTCCAGCGGATTCAAAATGATCTTTGAAAAGGACAGGGTAATTCCATAGGCAATAATTACAAGCAGAACAGAAATATAGATGACAGTCTTTTGCATGGGAATATTATTATTTATGTGTATTGAAATATAGCTTATAAGCAAAAGGGTAACCGGAAAAAGGGTAGAAACCATATAGCCAAAGGTAAGCAGATGTCTGAATACAGGCCTGAAGGAAAAATCCTGTTTGATGATATGCCCTTCCGGAAAAACACGGGGCAAAAGAATTGTACGGTTTAAAATTTCGATTGAAAGGTAAGAAATGGTGTAACCGGTCATTCCCGAAAAAAGTGCAAAGAACCAGCTGGAAAGAAGAATGCCCTTTATGTGAATGCCAAACATGGCGCGGGCATAAAGAACAAAGGGTATTTCTATAAAATAGTATACGTTCCAGCCTATTACCGAGGAAAGCGCAAAAACAGAAGGAATGTTTGCAACGCTTTTTGCTATGGAATCGTCGGATTTAAATATTCTTTTTGAATAAAATATACAGACAAGGGTAGGGGTTATAAAGGCAACAAAGGTGGCCCAGTTTACCATTTTGTTGTGATTAAGAAAATCCTGCCATATACTCATATTTTGGGTGTCTAAAACCGGAATACTGATTACAGAAGGAACGAGCATTGCAACTATGTTAGAGATAACTACGATAAGGCCGTAGATGCGTGTCATTCTGGCAATAAACTTTTTATCAAGTATCATACAATCAATATAACACATAAAATGCATATTGTCATTGCGGGAAAATCTGAAGTTCGTCATTGCGAGCGAAGCGTGGCAATCCATATATAACTATTGCATATTTTGATTAATAAAGTTAAACTTAACCTATCACAATTTAAGGAGGACGTTTATTATGTCTCTTAAGAAAACTTATTCATCTGATGGAAAAAAGTGTACTGTAGTTTTTAGTGTGAATGTAAATGCGGCTGCAGGAGCCGAAAAGGTAAATCTTGTCGGAGATTTTAACAGCTGGGACGAAACTTCTATTCCTATGAAAAAAGGACCGGACGGCTCTTTCTCTGTAAAAAAGCAGCTCGATACTAATAAGGAATTCCAGTTCCGCTATCTTCTTGATGGTAAAACCTGGATCAACGACTGGAAAGCCGACAAATATGTCCGCTCAGAATTTGCCAACGACGACAACTCTGTTGTAGACACCACTGTTGCCAAGCCAAAGAAAACCGCCAAAAAACCGGCCCCAAAATCCGCCGCCAAGACAACAGATAAAAAACCTGCAACCAAAAAGCCAGCAGCAAAAAAGGCAACAACAACTAAAAAATCTACAAAAAAATAGTTTATACAAATAGAAAACTGGCTCCCAGTCACAAAACGGTGGCCAAAAACGCGGCCTAGGCCGCTTGTCGCTGTTTGTTGCATAGGAACTATTAAATGCCGCTCGCGCGGCATCAACAAACAGAGCCATTTTGTCCCCCGTTTTGTTCCTTCGCGCCAGTTTTTAGTGTGTATTGACTATTTTGCAGTTTTTCTATATAGTAGTTAATACTTATTCCCCGATTGTGTAATGGTAGCACTTCAGATTCTGGTTCTGACTGTGGGGGTTCGAATCCTCCTTGGGGAACTTTCAAAAAAAATCGCTGACCCAAAAAGTCAGCATTTTTTTTAGAAAAATAGTAAAAATAAAAAACTTCGTTTTTTATTTTTGCTATTTTAGGGCTCCTTCGAATATCGGTTTAGTTCATCGCCCTCTCAAGGCGGAGAGACGGGTTCGACTCCCGTAGGAGCTATACAAAGACAGAACAATGAAAAGATTTTTTGCAAGTATAATTACTTTCTGCATTATTCTTACAGCCCTTGGGGCAGCTCCTTTTTCCTTTACAAAAGTTAATTCTTTTCCCGTTGATACAGAAATTGTTAACAGAGAAGCTTCAACCTATTTTATTTATTCACAGATTGAAACAATAGAAATAATTAATAACGACAGAAAGAATCAAAAGCTCAAGCTCAAAAAAGAAGATTATAACTACGACAAAAACACCGGAAAGCTTTCGTTTAATATTCCTCTACCATACGAAAACTGTTATGTACATCTGGATGGTATTCCCGCAAGACCTTATACCTGCTATCTTAAGGATTTTGACGGAAACAAAAACGAGCTTTTAGTAATCCTCAATAATCTTACTGCCGTAGAACGCAAGGATTATGTATATGACCCTGCAAAAAAACTGCTGGTTTTCCGTTCGGACATAGATATAAGCAGTACAAGCTATTACATGGTTTATTATGTTCAGACTGCAAACGGAGTAGTTAATAAGACAATTTCTAATGATTATAACGACGTTATTGCAGAGTTAAGGGCAAGACACAGCCAGGAACTTTTTGGAGGCCCGCTTGTAATTTACAAGGACAGAACAGGTGTAAGCCTTTTAAAAGTTTCTAAAGAGGTTGGTTTTAAAATCAATCTTTTGCCCCCGAGGTCCTGTACAATCTGCGAAACCTACAGTAATAATCAAAAAAAGGTGACAGTTTACTGCGTTTACAGGAATAAAGTAGTGGAATGTACCGCAAATAAGACTATTGAATACAGAAATTAAACCTTTTTATGAACATAAAGTGCTTTTTTACCGATAATATAATGTATGGTTGAAAGCAACACAAAAAGTTCTTTTGACAGGCTTGTTGCAGGTCTTAACGCCGAAGACAGGCTGGCAATGCTAAACAGAATTAATCAGGTTTCTCCACAAAACTATCAGCTGGAATTTGAAGCTGCAGATTCAGAAGGTACTGTTACGCTCAGAAAAAAGCTGGAGGGTGAATCTGTATTCTATAAGTTTATTTTGTGGCTTCGCGCTCTGTTTGACAAAAAAAGCATAGAACAGATTTATGGTCTGGATCTTATTAACAATATTGCAAGAAAAATCAATTCAAGATATCCGGGTACAATCAATCACCGCATAAAGTCGCTGGACTATATTTTTTATGAACGCCTTTTGACCTTAAAAGAAGCGTCGGACTTTTTTAAACCCTACTATACCTACATCGAAGACAGACCGGGAGATTTTTATGTTTTCTTAAGCTCCTTTGTTGCTCCCGAAATTGCAGAAAAAATAAACGCTCAGGCAGATCCTTTTATCTATCAATATTCAAAGCAGGTAACTCCCGAGCTAAGAACAGAGCTTGCAAGAAAGCTTGATGAAATTTTAAATAATATGGAAAAGGAAACAAAGACAAATATGTATTCTGCAGTTTCCTGTGCCAACTGGCTATCGCAATTCTGTTCATTGCAGTATGTTCATTTTATTGCCCAGTTTACAAATATTATGGGCGATGTTTATACCTGTCCTTATAGCAACAGTACAATGGATTTTAATGCCCTGGCTGCAGTTTTTTCTGCAATGCGTCCTATCCAAAATGAAGTTCTGGAAGCCATATATCTTTTTTCCCAACGCAAGCATCTTACAATAAATGCGCAGGATAAGGATATAGAAAAGGCTGTACGCGAGTTTATGGTAAAGGCTTCTGCGTTTATGGGAACAATCCGTTCTTTTGCAGACAATGTCCCAATCAAAAATCTGGGCAGAGTAGTAAACTACAATTATGACTGGCAGCCTGAAAATATAGAAGGTGCCGAAGCCTGGTTCCCAAGCTTTAGAGCTCAATGGAAAAAGATTCAGGAAATTAGATGGAATGAATTTTTACGCGAGCAGAAAAAGCAGAACCTTAGCGAAAAATTAAAAGAAGATTTTGAACTTGATTCTTTCCCTGTTATGGAGCATCGTCCATGGCTCAAGCTCTGGAACAGAATTCCTTTTGGTTATGAATTAACGGGCGGTTTCCTTTCGTGGTTCTGTACCGAAAAATATGACAAGATAATCGGCGACCTTAATGTTGTTGCCATGGAAGGTATTTTCTACAAGAGTGAAAATCGTACTGAGTATTCAGAAGGACTCAATAATTTTTCAATGGCAAACACAATGATGCAGGAGCTTTTGCGCAAGCTTTCGCCGGAAGGTGAGTTTGGTCGTCTGTTTGATGATTTTGCTACCAACAGGGTTAACACCTTCCAAATCCAGAATCAGATTGAATCAATGATGCAGCAGATAGAAGAAACTGTAAAAAAATCAATTGAACTTTTTGGTAAGGGTGCAAGAACTCTTGAGCGTGTTTTCTATGGATTTTTTGAAGAACAGAAGGACGGTATTCACGAGTCGCTGCAAAATCTTGCTACAATCAAGGGACGCGATAACCGTAAATTTATAGATTCCCTTAAAAACATACGCCAGCTTTTAAAGAATATTCTGTTCTATATTTCTGAGCTCGAACCTATTGATGCTCTTAAAGACTAAAGCCCGTTTCTAAAACAAACCCTTATAAGGATCTGCAAGATACTCTTCCCAAAGTCGCTTTTCTGTTTCCATTTCTTTTTGAGAAGGCATAAAATCGTAGGTAAGCGAAAGCTCCTTCACAGACTTTACAACATCTCCGTCATTTTGCAGAACGCGGTTAAAATATTCTGTTTTGAGCTTGTTGCTGTCTACTTCGAGCTCCTGGCTTGAAGTTTCTATGTTTGTAATAATCCATTTGTCTTTCTTAAAGGTAAGGGTAATAGTGTCGCGGTTTTTAGTAACATGAATGTCGCTGTTGTCGCCTTCGGTATAAAGCATGTAGTACTCTACTGCATGAACTGAAGTGTCGCCCTTATTAATGCTTACTCCCTGTTCCGAAGTAATTGGCTGGGGTTTGTCCTTGTTTTTTGGAAGGTCTATGTATTCGTCGTAGGATTTACCGTCAATTCGCAGGTTGGTTATACCGTACATAGCGGCCATTGAGCTTTTTGTCTGGTTAGTAACAGTAATAAAATATTTGGCAGGTTTAAGGAATCCCCCGTCGCCTGTGGTAGACTGACGCTGCTTGCTTATTACATATACATTGCTTATTGTATCCAGATAACGATTGGCAGATCTTCCGTCTATAAAGCCCTGAATGAGCGGAATGTCCAGTGTGTTCATGCCTTTAAAGAAAGTCTGGACTGTCTGCGTAGAGGTAAGGCTTTTTGTTGTGTAGTCATCAAGATAGGTGTTGTAGTGGCTGCGGATTATAATAACAAGTGCTATGAGTGCTATAAAGCCGGCTCCAAAAGCAGTTGCATTACGGCGCAGGGTACGCTTTGTGGATACACTTGAATTCTGACGCTTCTGGAAGGATTTGATTTTGTTTTCAAATTCTTCCTGGCTCAGTTTGGAAGAAAGCTGGGTTCTGGCATTTTTTAAAAGTTCAAGCGGAAATTCAACCTTTGGAACAAGGTCTTCGCTCTTTTTACCTTTCTGCTTTTTTCCCGGAATATTTACCGAATTAGAATTGAGCTTGAGCCCGTTGTTTACAGCCTGTGCAAGCTCATCATTTATTCCGTTTACGCAAAGTTCAAGAGGAAGAAATTTTTTATCCAGAAGGTCTGCATTTCTTGTAAGCGAGTCTGCAGCAGGGTAGGCAAAGCGTCCTGTAAGCATTTTGTATGCATAAGAAGAACGCGTAAAGCACAGCTCCGGGAGTCCTGTAAGAGAAGGATTTACCCAGCAGTTGTGAAGGTCTGCCTGTTCCATTTGATCAAGGCCTGCAACAGAATGAACAAAAATGTCATGCGGCAGAAAAAGGAAGCTGTCGTTGTCGGCAATAATTCCACCGGCTCCGTTTACAGGAATATCAATTCCTTCTGCGGCGGCCTGTGTCAAAATCGCACATACAGCAAGAGAAGCCCGGTACATTTTGTCTTTAGCTGTTACAGGAGCGTCCGCTTCTCCGGCCTTTGCAAAAAGTGTATAAAGAGTTTCTGCGTTTTTTGAAAAAGGATTTGGGGCACAGAAGAATACAATTCTTTCGTCGTGCCCTTCTATATCAAAGGATTTTATGTCTTCAAAGGTCCATGGAGTAAATGAAAAATGCAGCGGCTCATCGGGTTTAGAATCGCATTGGGCAAGCAGACCCTTTTGCGTTACAATTGAATTATAGTTTGTCTTTCCAAACGCATATTCTCCAAGCCCGGAACAAAGTCTGAGCTCCCCGTCAATAATACTCACTACATTTTTCATTTTATTACCTCTTTCCGTCGGCACCGTACAGGTAGTCAAAGTAGTCCATGCCGGTACTCAAGGTTGCAGGATAATCTTTGAGGTTGTTCTTGTAAGATTCCATGCTCTTCCAGAAGGTATAGAATTCCGGATCCTTGTTGTAGGCTTCGGCATAAATTCTTGCAGCTTCGGCATCGGCGGCACCTTTAATTTCCTCAGACTTGCGGTAGGCTTCGGAAGCAATGCTGCGCTTGTCGCTTTCAAGACGTCCAAGCCATTCAGCTTTTTTACCTTCACCAAGTGAGCGGTAAGCCTGGGCAACCTGGTTACGATCCTTAATCATGGAATTATAAACAGATTCATTAAGCTCTTCTGAATATTTTACCTGACGTGGAACAATATCAATAAGTTCAATTCCGTAGCCTGCAATTTCACTTCGGGCTTTTTCTGCCATCTGCTTGCACAGAACACTACGGCCTTTTGTTACAACTTCATTTGTTGTATCTGCATTTACAAGATTATTGATTTCTATTGTTTCTTCGTCGGTCTGTTCTTCCTGTTTTGTATCATTAATGATGTTGGAAGAACGTACAATTTCGCTCATACGGTTCTGGGTAATTACAGTACGGCAGGAAGAATCAATAATATCAGACAGCTTGTTGTAAGAGTTTGCAAGAGTCTGGAAGTTCTTGTAGAAAGCTTCCGGGTCTGTAATGCGCCAGCGAGAAGTTGTATCTACAATAATATACTGATTTTCCTTTGTAGGAATGCGCTGTTCATCTCCATCAAGTGACAGAATGAGCTTTGGATATTCAATTACATGGTCCAGGAAAGGAACTTTAAAGTGCAATCCTGCATCTGTATGTGAATTTACAATCTTACTGAAACGGGTTACAACAACCTGAGTTCCTTCGTTTACGATGTAAAGAGGACCTGCTGCCAGGAATAAAACCAGGAGTATAACGATTGTAATGAGCCAGCCTATAAATCTTTTCATTGCCTTATTCATTTTCTACTCCTCCTTAGTCCTTAAGATTTTTAACCGGAACAAGATTTTCAAGCTCGCTGTCTATGAGTGTAGGCTTGTTTTCGCTTCCGAATATCTCGTCCATAGTTTCAAGATAAATACGTTCTTTTGTTACCTTTGGAGAACGCTTGTATTCTTCGTAAACTGCATCAAAACGGGCAACATCACCCTTTGCCATGTTTACACGCTCTGTTGCATAACCTTCGGCAACCTGAATCTGACGGTCTGCTTCACCCTGTGCGCGAGGGATTTCTGCATTGTAAGATTCCTTACCTTCGTTTATAAAGCGCTTCATGTCCTGGCTTGCCTTGTTTACGTCTTCAAAAGCAGCCTGAACTTCTGCAGGTGGAACAACGTTCTGCAGCTGAACTGTAGTTACGTTTATACCAAGTCCCAAAGCCTTGTACTGCTCGTTCATCATATCCTGTGCAAGATTCTGAATTGTAGAACGTTCAGAACTCATTACAGCAAGAATTGCGCGGTCTCCAACCAGAGTATTGATTACCGAGCGTGAAATATCGCGGATTGTCTGCTCTTTTTCGTAAACACGGAAGAGCCACTGGTACGGATCTACAACCTTGTACTGAATAATCCATTCAACATCTACAATGTTCAGGTCGCCGGTGAGCATTTCTGACTCTTCGTAAATGTTGTTTTTGTATTCATTGTTGCGTCCAGCCTTTACAGTCTTAAAACCAAACTGCTCGGCACGAACGGTAGAAATGTCTACGTTGTAATTTTTGTCTATTCCAAACGGAAGCTTTGCATGAAGTCCTGGTCCAATTGTTGCAGTGTACTTACCAAAACGTGTAATTACCGCATTTTCCGTTTCGTCAACGATGTAAAAACTTGAAAATCCTGCCACTACAGCAAGGGCCAGAATAATCAGCCAGATAAAAAAAGAAGGTTTAATGAGCCGGCGCTTCTTTGCCGGTTTGATTGTCTCGTCAGCCATCCTTTCATCTCCTTTTGTGTTTTTTTTGTATACCTTTTAAAGATAATGATAAATTGTGAAAAAAACAAGGATTTTCGATAGAGAATAACTATACAGTGTGGGTTCTTTAAACCTTATCAGCACGCTTCTTTACTTTTTTTTAAAGGGGCGTGCATTTTTTTTTGCGGCAACTTCATTATGCTTTTTTGGGAAGCTGTGATTGCAGTTCCAAAACTTTTTCAATCGGGAGTTTTACACATTTTGCAACTTTTTCGGGGGGAATTTCTTCTTTGAGAAATTCGATGGCATCTTCGATGGCTTGTTGTTGAGCGCCCTGTTGTATGCCCTGCTCAATGCCCTGTTTAAATGCATCGGCGGCACGTTCATCGCCGTATTCTTCTACAATCTTACTAGCCATTTGTACCCCCGTTTCATCCTGTTTATAAAATCTTACCTTTTCGGCAAGTTCTGTATAATACATTTCGTCGGCATTTGGGGTGGAAAAATCGTGCATCAGTTTTCCAAGTGCATCATCACCCTTATACTCACCATTGATGTACATTATATTACAACCGTCATCAAAAAGCAAAGGGTTTCCGTCTTCATCATTTATATTTAGTGTTTTGTTAACAAAATAAATAGGATCATCTTTACCGAATAAATCATGCTCAAGAATAAATATGATGTATAGATTCGGGAGTTTTTCAAAATCTTCCTGCTTTTTGAGTGTGTGGCTATCAAGCATTGCCTGATGATATCTGATTCTTTTTGCACCGGCACCTTTGTCTGCTCTTTGAATCTCGATGTTATATTCAGTTTTGAAAATGTCTTCTGCAACAATATCAAGCGTGACCGAGCGGCCAAACAGGTTGTGCTTCTGTTCCTGAGTCATAGATTTTGTGACCCTAAGATCATTTCTGTTCAAAAGAATTCTTATCAGCAGTTCCGTTGCCTTTTTGTCACCGCTGAAAACCACCGTCATAAGCTCATCATCAATGAGTCTTAAGCTCTTGATCCGTTCCATCATAGCCGGATTAATGTTGTTAAAAACTGTTTCTGCCATATTGGCCTCCTCAAATATATTTCTCTATAGTTAATATGGAAAAATTTTGGGACTTATTACAAAAATTTGCCAAAATTCTTTAAAAAAAATTAAAAATTTTTGAAAAAATTGCATTTCCACCATTTGATGGTATAATTAGAGGCATGGAAAAGAAGATAAACGAAAAGAGGTCGCTGTTGCGAGAGGCGGAAAAGATGAATGAAGAAGGGGCTGTTAAGCCGGGTAGGGCAAGAAGACCAAGACGTCGCGGGGGCGGTATTTTTGGCGGAATTCTTACCAAGATTATAATTATACTTTTTCTGCTTATTGTACTTTTAGGTGGCGGCTATTACATTACTACAAAAAAGTTTACTCCAAAGACTGAAGTGAACATTGCGGTTGTAATGAACCAGCTTTCGTTTTGCCAGGAACTGGTAACGGCAAAGTATCATTACAGCGATATTATTTCCATAAAAAAATCTGTGATGCTTTCTAAAAGCCTTAGCATCATAAAGTATTCCGGAGTTATAAGGATTGGAATTGCGGATATTACGCAAAGTGATATAGATGTTTACAACGAAGGAAAAGCTGTGCGCATAAAGCTTCCGGATGTAGAAATACTTGGAAACGACATAACCAGCCAGGAAGTTTTTGATGAAAATCACAGCATCTTTGTTCCAATTACCCTGGACGAAGTATTTAACGAAATAGACAGAGCAAAAGATAAAACCCTGGACGAGCTTGTAGACGAAGGCGTCCTCTCCGAAGCCCGCGAAAACGCAAAAAAGGTAATCCAACAAATAATGCTTGCCGCTGGATTCGAAGAAGTGATTGTTGTATAAGAATGAATTGTCACGCTCCGGTCACAACTAGTTAACTACTATTACGGATGCACTTCTTCCATCCAGCGTGTAAGCCTTATTTGGATTGGTGTTGTCCAGCACCGGCGTGAGTCCAATATAGTAATTGTAGTAATATTTTCCTGTTGGCAGCGGCAGACTAAGCTCGTAAAAGCCAGGGGAAGTTTCTTTTAAAGTATAAATCCATGGATCCCAGTTGGAGAAAGTTCCCGCAAGGTGCAGATTAAGCCCCGATTCGCCTTTGTAGATAAAGCGGACGGCATCATCCTTAGTCTGTTCGGTATATTCGTAAATTGTTCCAAGATTGTCTATGGTCGAAAAATACAGATTTACGCTGTCATCATAAACCTTGTTTGGATTTAGCGGATCTGTTGTCCATAGTCCGTCCATAATCATGCGGTAACGTATATTTTCAATCTTGTGCTTGCGTTCGTAGCAGTAAAACATGTGCACAGGAGTTTTATTTCCATCCTCGTCCACACGCATAAGAATCTGGAACGGATGAATTACCTGATAATTTTCAAAATCAAACGCAATTCCCACATTGCGATGACAGGTATCTGCCGTGAAAATAATATAATCCTCAGTAACAATAGGCGCACAAGGTTCATCAATTTCATGAATCAACTTATCCAGCTCATAAGGCTGATAGATAACCTCTTTTTCTTTTGCAGTCACCGTCGCACAAACAACAGCCCCCAAAAGTGCCACCATCGCGAAAAATTTACACTTCTTCATATTGTGTATATCGGCATGCCGGAAAAAAAATAAAGCAAATAATTAGAATGTTATATATAAAAAAGAAGTATGTAAAAAATGGCGCGAGGGAACAAAACGGGCTTCAAAATGACTCTGTTTGTTGATGCCGCGCGAGCGGCATTTAATAGTTCCACTGCAACAAACAGCGTCAAGCGCGATATCGCGCGCTTTTGAAGACCGTTTTGTGACTGGGAGCCATTTTCCTACACCAATTAATTTCTTTATATATATATAATTTTTCCCTTAAGTTGCTTTATTTTTTTTCCGTACATATAAGAAGAGTAGTATACTTGTATTTTGGTGGAAATAAGGGGTAAAATAAAAAAGGTATGCCAGGCTTAAGTCAACTCAAACAATTCAACAAAGATATTCAGTCTCTGGGAGACGAAATCACTTTACGCGCAACCCGTGGAGAAAAACCAATTGTGGTTCCTATTCCTAAGGGCATTACTGTCGAAGACGATTCCGAAGATTTTGTGCTCGGCATGCCGGACAATCCGCGCGTTGTAGATAATTCAAATGTAGACGACGACCTCTCTGAAATTACCGGAATTACCAGCGGTAAAACCAGCTCTTCTTCTGGAGAAGAAGCAGCTCCATCTTTTGAAGCCCCTGACATGTCCTCTCTGCTTGCCCCTGTAGACCTTGGATCAGATGCCGGTGGTGATGATGGCATGCCTGACCTTTCTCAATTCATGGATGCTCCCGAAGAAGAGGAGCCCGAAGTTATTGAAGAAGAACCCGAAGAAATTTCGGTTGCAGATATGGGCCTTGAAGCACTTCTTGCAGGTGCAGGCTTTGACGGTACAGAAGGTACAGAAGAAGAACAAGAGCCAGAACCAGAACCTGAGCCGGAAGAAGATTTAGATTCAGCTACATCTTTGCCTGTAGATGACGGAACAACCGACTTTGATATGGGCGCTCCTGCTGCAACAGAGGATTTTGACTTTAGTACAGGCGCTGCCGATTTACCTGATTTTGATTTGCCAGATGCAGGTTCGGTTGGCGAAGCAGAGCCGTTCCCTACAGAAGATAATACACAGGACATTCCAGAAGCTCCGGCTGCAGAAGATTTTGACATGCCGGAAATTGGAGACATTCCTGAAGCACCGGAAGTACCAGAAGTACCAGAAATGCCGGAAGTTCCGGAAATGGAAGAAATGCCAGAGGTTCCGGAAGCACCCCAAGTCGCAGAACCTGTTGAAGATCTTGGCGAACTTGGAGATCTTGATGAACTTGGCGAGCTAGGTGATGTAGAAGACCTTGGTAGTGCAGAGGACCTTGGTAGTGCAGAGGACCTTGGAGGCACAGAAGACTTTGGGTCAACAGAAGACCTTGGCGATGCAGGCAATTTTGATGAACCAGAAGACCTTGGCGACGCAGACAATTTTGATGAACCCGCAGACCTTGCTGACGCAGGCGATTTTGATATGCCTGAACCTGCAGATATTCCAGAAGCTCCGGAAGAAGCTGCTCCTGTAGAAGAGCCAGCTGAGCTTGGTGAACTTGGCGATCTTGATGAGCTTGGCGATGTTGAAGATTTTGAAGATGCAGCCGACGTAGAACCAGCTGACGTAGAAGAGCCAGCCGAAGCCGCAGAGCCTTCTACTGCAGATCTGTTTAATGCTCAGGATGTAGAGATTCCAGATTTTGATAATGCAGACGGTGGTTCAGAAGAAACCTTTGAAATGGACGGTGACGCCGAAGCAGCTCCTGATTTTGATACAGCCGAAGGCGAACCAATGGAAACCTTTGATGTTTCCCAGATGGAAGACATTGATTTTGGAATTCAGGATACAGATGCACAGCTTAGTGTAGACACAGGCAGCGATGACTTTGAGCTTGAATCCGGCAAGGTAAGCATGGAAGGCTCAGACTTTGAGATTCCTGGTTTTTCTGATGTAGAAGCCGCTCCAGCTGTACCAACCGCAAAAAAATCAAAGGGTCTTGATGTTCCGGATTTTGATGGAGCACTTCCAGGAAAAGAGCTTCCTCCAAATACCTTGAGCGACGAGCAGTACAAGCAGTTCCTCAAGAATTTAAACGAATATCCTCTTAACGTTCGTCTTGCTTTTGAAGACCTCATTGTTCAGGATGAATTTACAGACGACGCAGAATTTGAAATCATAGAAAAAATCCTCAAAAAGGCTCCTGCACGTCAGGTTGCTTCTACACTGGAAAAGATGCTCGATACATCAATTCCGGTTCCACGCGACTTTGAACATCGTACTGCAGAAGAATATGAGGCATATAAAAAATCGCTTTCTTATCAGCTTAGGAATAAGGTACTCCCTGGACTTTTGTGTACAATCCTCCTGCTCTTTGTAGGTTGGGGACTGTTCAACTTTACAAAGAACTGTATTGTTATTCCGGCACAGGCAAGCAGACTCTACAAGCAGGGTTATGCACTTTTGGAAGCAGACGAATATGTTCAGTCTCAGATTAAGTTTGACGAAGCAGCCAGCAAGCAGTTAAGGAAAAAATGGTTCTTTAGATATGCACGCGGTTATCGTGCCCACAAGCAGTACCTGCGCGCTGCAGATATATATGGAAAGATTTTAATCTATTTTAATCACGACAAAACAGCTGGTCTTGAATATGCCCAGATGGAACTGGATGACCTTGCAAATTACGAGCGTGCAGAAGAAATTACACGACGCGAGGTTCTGGACTATCACATAAATGATGCCGACGGAATCCTTATGCTTGGAGATATCTTCCTTGAATGGGGAACAGAAAAAGATCCGGAAAAACTTGATCTTGCAAAAGAACAGTACATGCAGCTTATTCAGCTTTATAAAGCTAACGATCTGTATAATTCACGCCTCATGCGCTACTATATCCGCAGCGACAACCTCCAGCAAGTTCTTTCTTACAAGAAGATGTTCGAAGAAGAAAAGAAGCCAGATGTAAGTGCTCAGGACTGGACAGAGCTTGGCGGTTACCTTTTGAGCAAGCTTTACGGAGACATTGCTCCGTCAGAAGAATATCTTCGCTACCAGATAGAAGGTCTGCTCAGACTTTTGATTAAGGCAACAGACATGGACGATTCAAATCCTATTGCCTGGTACAATCTTGGTAACTACTATGTTTATACAAACGACAGCATAGATAATATTTCTTATTCCCTCAAAAAGGCTCTGGAACGCTTTAACAAGGCAGAACAGCTCAAAAAGCGCGACATTTACAAGTATATAGATACTTACCGCCTGCTTGGAGAAAACTACCTGCTTACAAATGAATATCTGCAGGCTCAGGAACAGTTTACTCAGGGAATTACACTGTATACAACCGAAAAAGAAAATGCCGGTTTTGAAGGCAACGAAAAGATTGGTATGATGTATGCAGACCTTGGAAATATAAACTACACGGTAGCAGGCGACTTTGATACTGCCGCACTTAATTATAAGAATGCAGTTGCACTTGGCTACGATATTCCTCGCATCCGCTACAGACTTGGTTATATCAGCTACAAAGCTAAGAACTACCTCGAAGCTCTTGGTTCATTTATGAAAGCCGGAGAAGCAAACAAAAAGGAACGCAATCTCCTGCTTGCAATGGCAAATACACTCAGTCTTAGAAATGATGATTACGCTGCAGAAGGTTATTACGAGCAGCTCATCAATATGCTTGATAATGAAATTGTAGAGAAGGGTGGAACTGTATTCCCTCAGACTGATGATGCAGGCTACGACCTTGTAACTACATATCTTTACGCAGCAAACAACTATGGCGTAACCCTCTACAGACTTGCAAAGCGCACCGGTGACAGCCAGAAAAATGCACAGGCAATAGTTCAGATGCAGCAGTCTGTTCGTGCCTGGGATTCGCTTACCCGTGATCAGCAGACTCTTATCCGTCTGGACGGCAGCAATCTTGCACAGGAAAACATTAAGTATATTACGCATCCGGTTTCGGAATTTGAACCGGCTATATATATTGAAATACCAAAGAATCTTACGGAAAATGAAGGACTCTAAGACAATACTGAAGGAACTCTTCAGAAAATCAATTCATATATGCTGTTCCGTGGTTCCCTGGTTTATGGCAAATTACTACTGGTACACAGTTTACGGTCTCTACATAATAGTCGTAATGTATTATTTTTGCGAAATTGCGCGACTGGAAGGACATCCGGTTCCGGTGGTTTCGCTCATTACAGAAACCGCTTCGCGCCAGCGTGATGAATACAAATTTGTTCTTGGTCCTGTAACTTTAGTTCTTGGAATTGTTCTGGCTGCTCTTGTGCTTCCTGTTGACTGTGCAAAGATTGGAATATTTGCACTTGCTTTTGGAGACGGTCTTGCAAGTCTTGGTGGCAAGCTTTTTGGGCGGATTAAGATTCCTCATGCGGGCGGTAAAACCCTGGAAGGAAGCCTTACCTGTTTTACAGCTGTTTTTATTTCTACCTTCTGCGTATGCCGCAATATTGTAATAAGCTTAGTTGTTGCATTAACTGCAATGCTCATAGAGGTTTTTCCGTTGGGAGACTGGGATAACATGCTCATTCCGGCAATTACCGGCGGTGTTTACTGGCTCTTAGCGTCTCACATTTTTTAGAGCTTATACATCATTCCATAAGTACTGCTTATGGAGCTCTTTAAGATACAAAAGGTTTCCCACAAAAAGAAAAATAAATGCAAGCGCAAATCTAAGTATGTTTATTGAATTAAACAGGATGAAGGTTCCTGTGCAGATGCAGGCAAGACCTATTGTTGTAAGCTGTGTATAAAATTTCTGTTTATTATTAAAGAAAAGTGCAATGAGTGTAGCCAGAACAATAAGAATAGAAGTTATTCTTATTACGTTGCGGTAACTGTAGTCTACTTCAAAGTTTAAGCAAACGTTTGCAGTATTTATTGGCAAAAGTTGTGCAAAGAAAATGCTTACCAGAAGCAGAATAAAAATATTTTTTTCCAGGTTCTGTCTTTGGTCTGCATCACTCATCACTACCGAAAAAAGCAGGGAAGTAGGAACCAGCAGTTTTGAAAAAAGAATGCAGTTTCCACAGAATACTAAGAGCCCGGAGAAGGTACTGTTCATATTAAAAAGCGGAATCCAGATTCTAATGGAATTTGCAATAAGCGCAATTAAAAACAGAAAAAAGAACGAGATATCTGTGGCCTGAGTTTTTTCAAAAACACGGTAGAGCATAAAGCTTGTTGTGCACACATAAATTATTTCAAAGTAAAGCGAAATAAGCACAACAAGAGGACTATAGCGTGTAAGAAGGTTTCCTTCCTTTGATATATAGTCGCTAATTAAAAAAGATTTATTATATATAGAAAGAATTAAAATCAGGACATTAGCTGCCAGAAAAAACAGCGAAAAGAAGAAAAGCGAAAGGTTGAGTTTATTTCTTGTTTTTATAGTCATATTTAAATATTATATGGTAAATAAATAATAGTAAAGACTTATTAAAAAAATCCGACAATAAAAGTGAAACATTTTATTTACTTGAACTTTCGGGAGGATCAGGGAAAATGAAAAGAATCATTTCTTTCGCATTGTGTGTGAGTTTGTGTTGTGCCGCTTTGAGTGCAGGCGATGTTGCTACCTTTGTAGATAAAGGCTTTTCAGAAGACGGAAAATATTATGTATTCGGTCAGTATGGCAGAACCGATAAAAAATATCAGGGCTGGGCAGAAATATATCAGGTTGATATTGCAAAGAATGACTGGGTAGACGGTGGTGTATTCAAAATCAATCCTACTGCTGTAACTGCCGACAAAGCCGGTGTTGATGTATACGAATCTCTTGAAGGAAAAAACTACTATTATCTGCGCAATTTGAACTGCAAGGTAGCAAATGCAGATCAGGTGCTTTATATTCTAGATGATGTAAACAAGACCGGAACCGACGAGATTGTGTTTACAGACTTTAATAACTCAACAGTTGATTCTCCAAATACCTTCCATATTCAGCTTGTTCCTACAATCAACGGAAAGGGTAAGAGTGTAAAATCTTCGTTCTACATCTGGGTAGAAAAAAAGGATGCAGACGGTAATACAATTTCAAAGACAAAGGTTGGAAGTCCTGATGTTGTAAGATCTGGAATAAGCAACTATAAGATTGAACGCATTATGTGCGATCCTTCTCAGACAAACTTTATTTTTGTAATTGAGAAAATCCAGGAAGATGATACAGGAATTTCCATCAGATATATGGTGGAAGCTGCAAAGATTAAATAGATTCCGAAACAAGTTCGGAATGACAATAAAAAAATGCAGTTTTTTTAAAGAATTTTCCGGAATTTTTGTAATAAACCCCGAATTTTTTCTATACTATATATAGATATTTTTGTTTCCAAAATGAGATGGTGTACAGGTTTAAGCCCTGTGCACCATTTTTGTTTTAGAGGTGAAAATATGATTAAGATTAAAAAGGAAAAGCTAAGGCAATGCATGGTTGTGGCGGCAGAAACAGCAGTTATTGTTGCCATCATGCTTGCAGCAGTGGTTCCGGTTTCGTGTAAAATTACGGAGCAGGGAATTACGATTGTAGGCGGGGACTATACTCCACCGGTGCTTAATGATTTTACTGTTGTAGATGAACGCACGGTCCGTCTGGAATTTTCGGAACAGGTGAGTGTGTACGGCTATGTTGTTGCTCAGGTTACCGACGAGCTTTTTGGTTCGGAAGAGCATTCGCCGACCTTGGACCTGCCTCCTGCAATTGAGCGTGCAAGCGGTATTTATGGCAGCGTTCCCTGTAGTGTTACCGAACAGGAGGATGGATCTGTAATCATTACTCTAGAACAGGATATGCAGGTGGGGCAGGGTTACGAGTTTTATTCCGAAGTACGCGATAAAACCGGAAACAGTCTTACACTTGCAGTTCCTTTTGCAGGGTATAACTCCAGGGTCCCTGTTCTTGTAATGACGGAGATTCAGACAGAAAGTGTAAGCAGCCAGCGTGCGGTGGAAAAGACAGCGGGCATCTATCGTAACGAGTTTGTGGAGATTCTTGTCCTTAAAGAAGGAAATCTTGCGGGGCTTGAGCTTTGCAGTGCTTACGACGGCGAGACCAAAAAGTTTCTGTTTCCGCCGGTGGAGGTGCAGACTGGAGAGGTTTTTGTAGTTCACATGAGGGCAAGGGGCAACGGCTGTGTAAGCGAAACAGGAGATGATCTGGATGCAGCAACTTCGTCATATACAACGGCGGGGGTCCGTGACCTTTGGACAGATATAGAAACAACAACGCTTGGAAACAAAACCGACATAATTCTTTTGCGCAACCGTGCAGACCGTAAGCTTTTGGATGCTGTAATGTATCGTGCGTCTACTATAGAAGCCTGGACCAAACTCATGATAGATTATTCTGCTCTTGTGGACGAAAGCGGCATATATGAATCCGGCGATGTGGAAAATGCTTTTATTGCAGACAATATGTCCAATTCCAAGACTATGTACCGTGTTGATGCGGCCCAACTGCAGCAGCGTGTTCTTGCGGGCGACTTTCTTGAGCTTCCTGTAAAATCGGGACCAGAGACCTGGGCAGTGCTGGACCAGCCTAATCCGGGGTGTCTTTAAAAACATAGCATTTTATGTTACAGTTTCCCTATGGTAGAATTATTAGCTCCTGCGGGAAACTTAGAATCTCTTGATGCAGCCATTGGCGAAGGTGCAGACGCAGTATATCTGGGCTTAAAAAGCTTTAATGCTCGTATGCGTACCACAAATTTTGCGTGGAATCAGTTTGAGGCAGCGGTAGAAAGCCTGCACCGCCAGAATAAAAAGGTTTATGTAACAGTAAACACAGTCTGCGAAGAAAAAGAGACAGAACGTTTATACAGATTTCTCTCTTACCTTAATGCAGTTGGTCCTGACGCACTTATTGTTCAGGATTATGCCGTTATGCGCATGGCTCAGGAATTTTTCCCAAAGATGGAGCTGCATGCTTCTACCCAGATGAATATAGAAAGCTCTTCTGCAGTACGCCTATTGCAGAAAAACGGAGTAAAGCGCGTAGTGCTTGCCCGCGAGCTTGGTCTTGAAGAAATTAAGCAGATAAAAACAGAAACAGGTGCAGACCTTGAGGTTTTTGTTCACGGAGCGCTTTGTGTAAGTGAATCGGGCTTATGTCTTTTTTCTTCGTTCCTTGGCGGAAAATCTGCCAACCGCGGAATGTGTGCCCAGGCCTGCCGCCGTTTTTATACTGCCGAAGTTCCAGGTGGAATGAAGCAGGGCTATTATTTTTCTCCGTGCGATTTTGAACTTATTGATTATATTCCGGACCTTATAGAAGCAGGTGTAGATTCCTTTAAGATTGAAGGACGCATGAAGAGTGCAGAATATGTAGGAAGTGTTGTTGCCGCTTACCGTTATGTAATAGACCACTACAAAGAAGATAAAAAGGGTGCACTTGCAACAGGCAAACGCATTCTTTCTTCGGACTTTGCACGCTCCAAAACAACCTACTGGTACGGCTTTGAAAACCTTAAGGATGGCGTAGAAAATGCCGGACAAAAAATATTAAACCCAGACCAGGCAGGCGGAACAGGACTCTACCTTGGAAAAATTGCGGGAACCAAGCCTGCAGAGCGCGGACTCATAGAAGCAATTGGAGAAAAGGTTCAGATGTGTTTCTTAAAGGGAGGCACCTATGACCCCGACCCGGGAGATTCAATCCGCATTCACAAAAAGGATGATACAGGCCGCGAAAGCCATAAGATACGTACAGTAGAGCTGGAAGAAAAAAGCGACCGCCGTTGGATTGATATTCCGACAGGCTTTTCTACCGGAGATGAAGTATACCTTTTGCAGTATAAAACCGGTAACAAGCATTACCGTCACGTGCTGCCAAATGATATTGGCCGTTACAGAAAGCAGCCTAAGGACGAAAAGCTTCCTATTCTTGATATTACTCCTGTTGCTCCAAAGGAATTGGATTATTTTCCTGATGGACTTTATGTTCAGGTTTCTTCGGTACCAGATCTTTTTGCAGTTCAGGGACTCAACCCGGTACGCGTAATTCTGGAATACAATTCAGAAACCTCCTATGATTTACTCAACCATAAGACCGTACTGCCTTTTTCTAAAAAACAGATTTATATTTCGTTTGATCCGTTCTGTTCTGTTTCCGAAGAAGCCGCACTTGCGCACCAGCTGGAAACTCTTATTGCAGACGGCTATACAAACTTTGTTGCAAACAATCTTGCTCATATTCAGCTTTTGCAGGACAAGATCCGCGATAAAAAGGTTAGGGTTATTGCAGGACCATATCTGTATACCTTTAACCGCTGGGCTGCATCCTGGCTCGAAAACCAGAATATTGGTGCTTTTATAATGCCTTACGAAGATTCCCGCCGCAACCTCGAAGCAACCTGGGAACAGAATGTGCGTTCAAGAGTTCTGGTGCCTGTCTTTGCATATCCGGCTTTGTTCCGCATGCGCTTTAAGCTTCCGTCCGATTATGATTTTACCTATTTTGAAGACAAGGAAGAAAAGGTCTTTAAGGTAAACTCTACTGCTGACGGTTCCTTTGTTATGCCGGAAGAGCCTTTCTGCATTGTAGACAAGGTGCAGTTTATTAAGTCTTCGGGCTTTAAGAAAATCCTTATAGACTTTTCAAAGACAAAGGTTAGCCGCAGTCAGATAAAAGCAATTTCTACCTCACTTGCAAAAGGGCAGCCTCTCCAGGGCATTTCCCGCTTTAACTGGAAAGACGGTTTTTATTCTCCGCAGCAGATGGAAGAATATAAGGCCGCTAACGAGAGGCGTGCCGCTTTAAAAGTAAAAGGTAATAAAAAACGTCGTTAGAATACAGCTACCTCCTCTGCCGCCTTTTCGGCTGCAATTACTTCCTCTGATTTCTGTGCTTCTGCAGGAGCTTCTGCCTCAGTCTGTTCTGTTGCCTCAGCCTTTTCTTCGGCTGCCTGCGCAACTTCTTCCGGCTTTGGTTTATGGAACTTATATTCCACGTGCTCGGCAACTACATAAATCTTGGATTTGGAAACATCGTTTTCCTTCCAGCGACTCTGCTTGAGTCTTCCTACTACACGAACTCCCTGACCCTTGTCGCAATACTTTGAACATTTTTCGGCCATTTCTCCATAAGTTTCAATATCAAAGTACGAAACCTCTTCGTGCTGTTCACCATCCGGAGACTTTGTTTTGCGATTAACTGCAAGCGGAAACTTACATACAACAAACCCTGCTGTCGGCTTAGACAGAACTGCCTTTTTGACAACATTTCCCTCTAAAATAATTGAATTGAGCTGATTCATAACAACCCCACATAAATAGAATTTCGCGCCCGGCCGGAGCACACAGGAATATCACAATTCCTGACATATATAGTATTGCTAAAAAATGGGACTTATTACAAAAATTTGAGAAAAAAAATGAAAAAAAGTGAAAAAAATGCGGAATTTGGCCTAATTTTTCTTTGGTGAGTTGCTTACGAGCCTTATCATGTACAACTGAACGTATTCTGTAAGGGCCTTCTGGTCCTGAATCTTCTGCATGTTTGGTGTACGTACAAGGGCATCTGCAAGGTTTTCTATGCGCTCTTTTGTAAAGGATTGAGCGGTAAGAGTATTGCAGACACGACGTGTATAATCGCGTATAAGCGAGTTAACATCTTCGGTAAGATTGTTGTAGGCTTCTTTTGAAATCATGCGGTTCCACTGTTTTGCAAGGAAGTTTAATTCGCGGTCAACAGTAGAGCCTTCCGGAATAAATTCTGCTGCAAGCTCTTTGGCTTTATCGGCGAGTGCTTCGTGACGGCTCTTTTTGGTTTTTGTTCCGCCTTCTTCGTTATCAAGAACCGACATAGGATCAACTTCTTCGTGCAGCTGTTTTTCCTTTGCTTCCCGCTTCTGTTTTTCAATTTTGCGCGAACGGAAAAGTCCGATAATCCACGAAATGAGCGGAATTGTATATATAAACGGAAGCCTCATTTTGGCTTCTGCAAGGATGTCTTCGCTGCGCAGCATGAGCAGATGGCTGTAAGGCAAAAGCTTTCCGTCTGCAAAAAGCTGGAAGGTACTGAGTGAGTCGTCCAGATTTTTTTCGGCAGAGAGCAGGGTAATAAAGTTTGCAGTAAGCAGGGCATAAAGCACAGGCGAATTATCTTCTACCAGAAGCTCCAGCTTCTTTTCAAACTTGTCTTTATTTGTCATTTCGGGAAGCTTGGTATATTCAAGCAAAGACTCATACCACTGGTTTACCAGCATTTCTTTTATAGTATCGTGGGCTTCGTTACAAAGACGCACAATGAGCGAAATTACCTTGTTTTTGTAAATGTAATAGCGTGTGCCCGAAGCAACCTTAAATACCACAAGCTTTGGAAGGGTGTTGTCTTCGCTTTCGGTAGACAGTTTGAGCAGGGTATCCTTAAGATCTTCTTCGGAATACTGACCAAACAAAAGCTTTCCGTGTTTATCCTGAAATTTAAGAATCTGCGGTGTAGAAAAAAAGTAAGGCGGATTTGCAAGATTTGATTGAAGTTCCTTTAAGGCTTCTTCGCGTTTTCTGTCTGTCTGGAATTTTTCTTTGAGATAGGTACTGTGAATTTCAGAAATAGAAATTGCCTGAAGCAGGCTTGTGTCATCTGCAGTGCGGTCCTGAATCTTTTCAAAATCCTGGCGAACAAAATAACACAACTGGTTCCAAAGATAATACTGGTCGCCGTCGGTTACATCAATATAGCCGTTATAATCCTTGTCTACAAAAGCGGAATAGAAATTCTTAACAGAGATTTCTTTAGACGGATTTGCAGAACGAAGCTTTTTCAAAAAGTAATCGTGATACTCTTCCTTCTTGAGTACCTTGCGAATCTTCATCTGTGACGATTCTACCAGAATCTTGATTGGAACGCAGGCAGGTAAAAGCAATGCCGGCAGGTCACGCGGAAAAACAACCACATACAGATTCTGCGATTTGGAAGGCTCTTCGTTCATATTCTGAATAAAGTATTCCTGTGCAGCTTTTCGCTCCAGAATTGTAGAAGGAAACTTTTTTGGGAGATCTGTTTCTACCGGATACGGAATAGATTCGTTTTTTATAAGTTCTTTGTAAACAGCAGTATATTTTACAGAAAAATAAGCAATGGAAATAATCATCTTTTTGTTGCCGTTTGGAATTACGGCAGCAAGATGCTTTTGTTCAAGGCCCGCAAGCTCTGCAGTAACGGTTCCGGTTGGGTCTCCCAGGTATTTTACCAGCTCTGCCTGTTCTTCTACATGATGTTCTGCATACTTTTTTATCCAGGTACAGAATTCACGCTGGTCAATAAAAGGAGACTTTTGTTTTTCGGCATAATACCGGATTATAGAGCTTAAATTTGCGGATGTGGCCATACAATTATTGTACACCAAAAAATTGAAAAATGATAGAAAAAAAAAGTGTAAATTAGTAAAATCATCTTATGATTACTTCAGAAAGAATGAAGGGCTTGAATCCTTATGTTCCGGGCGAACAGCCTAAGGACAGGGTTTATGTTAAGCTCAATGCAAATGAAAATCCTTATGCGCCTAGTCCGGCCGTAATAAAGGCTGTGACTGACTTTGTAAACACTCAGCCGCAGAAGCTTGCTTTGTATCCAGATCCGGATTCTAACGAACTGCATGCAAAAATTGCAGATATGATTAATAAAACAGGCGGTGTGCTTTGCCGTGCTCATACAGCTGCAGACGGAACAGTTTCTCCAGACGAACGCGACCGCATTCCTTTTACAGTAACTCCGGATATGATTTACAGCGGAAACGGCAGCGACGAGGTTCTTTCCTTTGTGTTTTATGCTTTTTTTGACAGCGGTAAAAAATTTGTAATGCCTCAGTTTACCTACAGCTTTTATCCTGTTTACGCAGGCTTTTATAATATTCCTATGGACCAGGTGCCGCTCAAGGATGACTGGACACTGGATACAGACGAAATGCTTAAGCGTGTAAAGAATAACGGCGGCGGACTTATTTTTGCAAATCCTAATGCACCTACAAGTCTTGGCTTGACCCGTGAGCAGGTTAGACAGATGCTGCTGCGTGCCAATCCCGATAAAATCTTTATTGTGGACGAAGCATACGTAGACTTTGGCGGAGAGTCTTGCATCCCGCTGCTTAAGGAATTTCCTAACCTGCTTATTGTACGTACTTTCTCCAAGAGTCTTTGTGCTGCAGGTATGCGTCTTGGCTATGTTGTTGCTTCGCCCCAGCTTATAAATACAATTACCACAGTAAAAAACAGCGTAAATCACTTTCCGCTTGATGCGGTGGCTCAGGTTGCAGGCTGTGTTGCGTGCGAAAATCCTGCGTACTAT
>JAEEGJ010004391.1_pt1 | contig 47910 bp, 44 predicted proteins | sample 8958761 | NCBI WGS metagenome assembly JAEEGJ01 (sample SAMN16246546, study PRJNA631951) | gut metagenome | biome: gut microbiome; feature: rumen; material: RS-attached | host: Bos | place: Iran: Karaj | collected 2018-10
AGATTGAGTTTGCAGGGGGATGTCTCCCCCTCGCTTCCAAGCAAGCCGCTCCGCTTTTCTCCGCTTTGTTGCTTGTCCGCTACCCCCTCTCCTAGGGGCTGTCGCCCCTAAGACCCCGGATGGGCGAACATCAATTTGCTTTTTCAAAAAATATATTATCCGTAAATCTTTGACATATTCTTTTTACGCTTTCTTTGTCTTTTTCTATCAAAATGCAATTCCGTTTTTTGTTTAATGCGGCGACGCCTACAACACCGCTGCCAGCAAAGGAGTCTAATATTATTTCATTTTCACAAGTTACATATTCAATTATTTGCTCGCATAAAGCAACAGGCAATTCGCTTTGATGTATTTTCCTATTACGAGGAACAGGATTGATGTCAAACATAGTTGGCAACATCTTTGAAGTCCCACTCATATAACAATTATGCTTAAGCGAGGCGGTCTTCTTAATATCTAAACGCATATTTCTTGCTTTCCCTTTTGAAAAAATCATTACATCCTGTGTATTTTTTGCTTTCCTTCCTGTATTGCTTACGAAATTTCCTTTTTTCCATGTAACTTTAGAATAATAGAGAAAACCAGATTTCTCAGCGAAATCTTTTATTTCATATAAATATTTATAATTATTCTCATTTTCTGCAGGAAGTATTTCTACAAGAAAACACCCCGTCTTCAAAATTCTTGCTTTTTCATCGAAATCTTTCAGCTGATATTTAAAACAATCATAATCTGAAAATGAACGATTTCCGCCATTGTTTGATTTTGAATCACTCCATGGATGATCCGTGATTATGCAATCTACGGAATCGTCTTTTATAAAAGAAAGGTCTCTTCCATCTCCTTCTATCAATATGCATGTTTGGTTTCCACCTTTTGTTTTATAAACGCCTTTGGCAACACGTTGAAACTTAATTCCTAAATTTTCATAAATTCTTGCTCGAATTGTTTCATTTGGCTTATTAGAAAAACGCGCGTAAGCATCTTTCAAAGAAAATGAATTCGTTAATTTAAAACATGCAAAAATAGAATCTGCCAATCCTGCCATTTTTACAAAACCTGCCTATAAATTATTTTATTCTCTGAAAACCCGCATCCTGATATCCATACATTTCTTTTCAACAAATTTTCAATGGCTTTTTTTTCAGACTCTCCTTTTTCAAATCCTAAAATTTGGAAATTTTCGCATACAGAATCATTCGGAGACAAGGTTTTACCTTCACCTGTGTAAAAAATATATGTTTTCATATTTTATTCTTGATCAAATTTAAAAATAGATCAAGCGCTTTTTAGACTTTTTTATAATGACCGGGCGTTACAAATTCTATAAAGCCTTTATCTCGTAAATATTGTAGCTGTTGACGAATTTTATCCTTTACAAAATTGTTTTCTGGATGCTTTGACTTCAACTCTTTTTCAAAATCGTACATCTGTTCAAGAGTAAACTCTTTTGTCGGAATTTTCTCCACGCACATCAACGTATCTAAAAGCCAGCCTCGAGATTCAAGGTTTGAAGTTTTTAATGTCCTTGTCTTCACATAGTTAGAAATAACAGTTTCATGTTTTATTTCTATTTGATTTTTCACGATAAAAATTTTGCCAAAATCTGGTATAGACGAGATATCAATATTACAACCTGTCCATCCAGCCCTGCGAGCGTTAGGTCCAAGAGGCTTTCGTTTTACAATTATCTGAGGCGTAAAAAAATGATTTGGAATTAAGATAAAGTTATCAACGGCATAATTTTTGTAAGTCATAAAAAAGAAATTGGGATTTCTTAAAGATGTAATTCTCGATATCATTGTTGAATATTCACCGTCTGCAATTGTTTTAGACAGTTTACCAGAATTGCTTTCTTTACTTTTTAACTCAAAATCAGAGGAACAATCATTACAATAAAAATCCCCTGTTGGATGATTGTTTTCATATCGATTTATATATGGCTTTCCGCAAATTGGACAATATAAATTTCTTGCCACCCAATCTTCAGTTAAAACTCGGCTTTTTTGCGAATTGCTATGATATTGTTCCGCTAATTTTAAATTAAAATCGAAAGTCATTTTTCGACCCACTTGTAATACTTGAAAATGAAAAAAAACAACAAAATTATACAGCAAATGCACAATTTGTCAAACATCAAACACTTTTTCCTTGACTTATATTTACACTATATGTATAATATAAATATGACTTTTGAATGGGACGACGCGAAGAATGAGCGCAACAAAAAGATTCATGACGGCATCGGGTTTGAATTTGCGGTTCGAGTCTTTCTTGATGAAAAACGCATTGAAAAATTCGACAGCGAGCACTCAACAGCAAGCGAGGACCGCTGGAACGTAATCGGCATGGTTGAGGACATTCTTTTCGTTGTCTATACGGAACGCGGAGACAAAACGCGCATTATTTCGGCAAGGAAAGCGACCAAAGAGGAAACAGATGAATACTATGACAACTATGACCTTAGATGATTTGAAAAAGCTCCCCCCGCTCACAGAACATGAAAAGCAAATCATAAAACAAGCAAAAGCGACTCCAACAGAAGACTGTCCCGCGATGAGCGCGGAAGAGCTAAAAGAGTTCCGCCCTTGGTACGCAAAAAACAAAAAGCCCATTACCATAAACATTGACACAGGAGCGATTTCATATTTCAAGGCACTTGCCGAAGAAACGGGCATCGCGTACCAAAACTTAATGAACTTGTTCCTTGTGCAGTGCGCCAAAGAAAAAAGACGGCCCATTTTTTCCTAATCCAACCCACGCCGCGCTTGCGCGAAATCCGCTCGAACATACGCTTTTTGTCTTGCAACCAACGACACGAGCGGAGCCCTTGAAAAATGCCCCAAAATGCTTTATAATAGTAAAATCTGATTTTTAAAACGGGAGAAACCAGTGCGTAGCGTTTTGCTGGCGGTTCAGTACGCAAGCATATTTGGATTGTTCATAGAAAGCTGGGTGATTTTTCGCAGGCTAAAAAATTCGCTTTTGCCTTATCTTTTTTTAAGCTGCATAGCGATTTTGGTCAGCAACATCGGGTATTTGTTCCAGCTCCTCTCCACAACAGAAGAATCCTATGTAACGGCGCTTAAATTTTCATACAGCGGCCGCACTTGGATCACTTTCTTCCTTTTCCTTTTTACAATCGAATTTTGCAAAATAAAATTGCCATACGCGCTAAAGGCTCTTATGGTCATAGCTCATATGTGCATCTATGTTTCAATCCTAACCTTGTTGCAAAACGGTTTGTACTACACTTGGCATCAATTTACAACCGCCGGGCTTTTTCCAAAAATCCTGCACGGGAACGGAATAATCTACCATTTATACATGGCGCTCCAAGTCATTTACATCGTCGTGGGCTTTAGCCTGCTCTTTAGGGCTTGGGGAAAAGAAAAGAACAAGGCGACAAAGCACCGCCTTATGGCCGTAATCACGGCCTTTATGATTGAATGCATTTTCTTTGCCATAAAGATGTTCAAGCTAATACCGCTTGTTAACGACTACGACGTCACTGTCTTTGGCTACGTGCTCAGCATTGTCTTTATGTTCATCGCCTTTTTTAGGTACGACCTTCTTGGAGCCAAGGAAATCGCCAAGGACTATATGCTGGACCGCCTTCCAGAAGCGATCATCTCCGTTGACGCGGAAGGCAACGTTCAATACTGCAACAAGACGGCCTTGGAAATTTATCCCGACTTGCAAAAAGACCCCCAAATCATTTTGGAGCGTATACAGAACGCAATTTCAAAAGGCGACAACATCACTGTCAACGACAGAATTTATTCGCCCGAAGAAAACAAGCTTCTAAAAGGCAGCGAAAGCCTCGGAAAGCTGTACGCTCTTATCGACACAACCGCTCACTACGAAAGTTTCAACAAAGAAAAAACGATTTTGCAAACGGAACTTAGAATCGACCCGATGACCGGCCTTTACAACAGAATGGGAATGGAATACTTTTCCGAAAAACTGCTGGCCGAAGCCAGGCAAAAAAACGCGGAGCTTTTCCTTTGCATTTGCGACATGAACGGACTAAAATACATCAACGACAACTACGGCCACGACGAAGGCGACCGCGCTCTAAAGCTTTTGTCGCAAATCATAAAGGACTCGCTGGAAGAAGGCGACATGGCCTTTAGAATCGGCGGCGACGAATTCTTAATCCTAGGCCTTCGAAACACGCCCTTCCGCGTCTTGGACATGTTCTGCGCAAAAATCGAAAGCGCCAAAAAAGCCCGCAACGCCGCCTCTGGCCTACCCTACAAAATCGACCTTAGCTACGGCCCCTTGATTAACAGAATCCAAGGAACGCCAAACGAATTTTCAGACATGATGAAGCAGTCGGACTCATTGATGTACGAAATGAAAAAAAATCGCGACGAACACATAAGATAAAATGGCATTACTAGAAGGCGCGCCCCTTTGGGCTGGAATCGACATCGGAAGCACCACAACAAAGCTAGTCGTCTACGACCCCACCGCGCAAAAAATTCTTTACTCGCAATACAAGCGCCACCACGCCGCGCAAAAAAAGAGCGTCTTGGAAGTTCTTAAAGTTTTGGCGGAACGCTTTCCAAACAAAAACTTTAAGATCGCGATGACCGGTTCCGGCTCCAAGCCTATTTCAAAAATTTTGGGCCTTCCCTTTGTTCAGGAAGTCGTCGCCAACTCCATCGCGCTCAAAAAAAATTATTCCAACGTAAACACGGCGATAGAATTGGGCGGACAAGACGCCAAGATGATTTTCTTTTGGCGGGAGAACGGAACGCTAAAAACCCGCGACATGAGAATGAACGGAAGCTGCGCGGGCGGAACGGGAGCCTTTATCGACGAGGTCGCCTCCATCCTAAAAGTTCCTATCGAAGAATTTGACGAGGTTGCATCGCGCGGAAAGTGCGTCTATGACATCTCGGGCCGCTGCGGCGTTTACGCAAAGACCGACATTCAGCCGCTTTTAAATTCCGGCATAGCGAAGGAAGACTTGGCCCTAAGCGCCTTTCACGCGATCGCAAAGCAGACAATCGGAGGCCTAAGCCAAGGCCTTGACATTTTGGCGCCCGTCGCCTTTGAAGGCGGCCCCCTCACCTTTAACAAAACTTTGGTCAAGGTTTTTGTTGAACGCTTGAACCTGGCGCCGGACCAAGTGATAATCCCAGAGCATCCGGAAACGATAATCGCTTTGGGAGCGGCGCTTTCGCTTGACGGCTTGTTCGCGCGCTTTGAGCAAAACAAGTCTTTGGCCGAGCTTACGCGCCTTTTGGAAGAAGACCTTTCAAAAAAGCGAGAAGTCTCCGCCGGCGCAAAGCCCTTCTTTGACAGCAAAGAAGAAAAGGAAAAATTCTTCAAGCGCCACGAAAAAAAGCGCCCCAAGGTTTACACGTTCGCGCCGGGCGAAAGCGTCCGCGCCTACCTTGGAATCGATTCCGGCAGCACGACCACAAAATTCGTCCTGCTTGACGAAGACGAAAAAATCATCGACTGGTTCTACGCCGGAAACGAAGGCGACCCACTTGTCGTCGCCAAAAAGGCTTTGATAGAAATGCGCGAGCGCTACAAGGCGCAGGGCGTAAGCCTGGAAATTTTAGGCGCGGGCTCAACCGGCTACGGCGAGCTTTTGTTCAACAAGGCCTTTAACACCGACTATCACGTTGTCGAAACGGTGGCCCACGCCAAAGCCGCCAGCCACTACATAGGCGACGCCGACTTTATCCTTGACATCGGCGGCCAGGACATGAAGGCCATTTGGCTTAGCGGCGGAATCATAACGAACATTCTTGTAAACGAAGCCTGCTCGTCCGGTTGCGGAAGCTTTTTGCAAAACTTCGCCGACACGCTTGGCATTAAAGTGCAGGACATCGCGGCCGCCGCCTTTGACTCAAAGAGCCCAGCGGTTTTGGGAAGCCGCTGCACAGTCTTTATGACCAGCTCCATCGTAACGGAGCAGAGGAACGGAAAGCTGCCGCAAGACATTATGGCCGGCCTTTGCCGCTCGATAATCCAAAACGTATTCACAAAAGTAATCCGCGTTTCAAACATTGACTCGCTGGGCAAAAAAATCGTAGTTCAAGGCGGCACCTTCCAAAACGACGCCGTCTTGCGCGCGATGGAAGAGTACACCGGAAAGGAAGTCTACCGCGCGCCCTACCCCGGCATTATGGGAGCGATCGGCGCCGCGCTTTTGACAAAAGAAAAAATGCAAAAGACCGGAGAGACCACGACCTTTATCGGTCTTGGCGCGCTGGACGATTTTTCTTACGAGCAAGAGACCAACATAATCTGCCCCTTCTGCGCCAACCACTGCAAGCGCACGCTGGTAAAATTTTCAAACGGCGCGCGGCTTATAACCAACAACCGCTGCGAGCGCGGAGAAATTCTTGGCGACCCCAAGGACGCAAGCGTAATCCAGCAAATCAAGGAACAAAAAGTCCAAAAGGCCCCCAACCTTTTTAAATTGCGCCAAGAGCTTTTGTTCAAGGATTACAGAATCTCCCGCCACGCAAAAAAGCGCGGAATCACTTTTGGCATTCCCCGCGTTTTAAGCTATTGGGAAACGATGCCCTTCTGGTCCACGCTCTTGCGATCGATGGGCTTTGACATAAAGCTTTCGGACCTTTCAAACCGCAAGATGTACGAAGAAGGACTCAACGCCGTGGCCAGCGACACGGTTTGCTTTCCTGCAAAATTGGTCCACGGCCATTTGCGAAACCTTGCCAAAAAAGGCGTGGACCGTATTTTCATGCCGATTGTGGCCACCTACGAGTCCCAGAACACGGAAAAGACAAGCCGCTACATGTGCGCGATCGTCAAAGGCTATTCATGGGTTATCCAAAATTCCGACAATCCGCTAAAGCGCTGGAACGTTCCCTTTGACGACCCGATTTTCTTTTGGTACAACGACAAGGATAGGAACCGCCAGCTTGAGGAATACTTCATAAAGAATTTCGGCCTTTCAAAATTCCGCGTTGACCGGGCGATCCACTACGCGGACTTGGCGATGAAGGAATTCCGAAAGACGCTAAAGGACGCCGCGCAAGAAATCATAAACGACGTGACCGCGAACAACAAGTACGCGATTGTGCTTGCCTCGCGCCCTTACCAAAACGACCCGCTTGTAAACCACAGCCTTCCCGACTTGTTCACGCAATTGGGAATTCCTGTTTTGACCGCGGACTCCGTTCCCGGCTTGGAGCAAGTTGACTTAAGCAAGAGCCGTTTGGAAATCGTGAACAATTTCCACGCTCGCATGATAGGCTCGGCCATTATAGCGGCGGAGCACCCGGCGCTTGAGTACGTTCAGTTTGTAAGCTTTGGCTGCGGCCACGACGCCTACCTTAGCGACGAAATCGTCCGCTTGATGAAAGAAATTTCGGGAAAGAGCCCGCTTGTCCTAAAGATGGACGAAAGCGACGTGCAGGGGCCGCTTAGAATCCGCGTCCGCTCGTTCGCGCAAACGATTCAAATGAAGCGCGACGCCGGAAAGGAAGAAGCCCCGCGCGACCTTCCCGAGCCCTACAAAGTAAAATTCACCAAGCGCGACGCAAAGGAAAAAATCGTTTTGGTTCCAAACACGTCGCACGCCTTTAGCAGAATCATGGCGGCAAGCCTTGCCACTCAGGGACTTAAAACCGTTCCGCTAGAAGTGGGCCGCGAAAACGCGATCGCTCTTGGAAAAAAATACGTTCACAACGACATTTGCTTCCCCGCTCAGATTGTAATCGGCGAAGTTTTGGACGCGCTAAAAAGCGGAAAGTACGACAACGCGCAAGTGGCCGTCGCCACAGGAAAGTACATCGGAGACTGCCGCCTTACCCACTACGCCGCCCTCCTCCGAAAGGCCTTGGACGACGCGGGCTTTAAAGACATCGCGATTGTCACAAACGACGACGTTGACTACCACCAGCTGCATCCGGGCTTTAAGATGAACCTTGCCGCCTCGCTAAAACTGGCGACGGCCCTTCCGATGATCGACGTTATGGAAGAGCTTTTGCGAAAGATCCGCCCCTACGAAAAAATTCCAGGAAGCGCGGACGCGGCCTTTGAAAAAGGAATGGACTATATCGTCGAGGGAATCGGAAAAGGAATCGGCGGCATAAAGAAGGGCTTTGCAAAAGCGATCGCGGGAATGAAGGCGCTTGAGTACGACCGAAGCGTTTTGCGTCCGCGCGTTTTAATCGTTGGCGAATACCTTTTGAATTTCCATCCGGGCGCCAACCACGACATCGAGCTTTATCTGGAAAGAAACGGTTTTGAAATCATCGAAGCGCGCATGGCCGACGTAATCCAAAAAAATTACTTTGCCCAAAACGCGCAAATAAAAGAAAACGATTTGACGCGGCCGCTTGGCGAAAAAGCGATGATGGCTATCGTAAACCAGTTCTTTGAAATCGCCCACAAGTGGACGGACAAAATCGCGCTTGCCCATCCCCTTTACAAGAGGGCCGCCCGCCTTGGCGAAGTAGCCAAGGGAAGCGACAGCATTATTTACCACACATTCGATTCTGGCGAAGGAATTTTGATTCCGGGCGAGATTATTCACTACGCGGAGGAAGGCTGCAAAAACTTCATCATTTTGCAGCCCTTTGGCTGCTTGCCAAACCACATCATCGGCCGCGGCGTGACAAAGAAACTAAAGGAACTCTATCCCGACGCGCAGATTTTGCCGCTTGACTACGATCCCGACGTCAGTTTTGCCAACATCGAGAACCGCCTTCAAATGCTTATTATGAACGCAGCGAAAGACTAATTGTAGCGCTTGTCTTCGATGCGCTTGGTCTTCTTTTCGCTTCTGGGAAGCTCGCCGATTCCGACAACCTCAACCTTTGGAGTCAAGTTGTACTTTTGCTTAAAGAAGTATTGAATTCCAAGCGCGACCTCGGTTCTGTCCGTTCCGCCTTCGACTTCGACAAAAAGGGTCATCTGGTCTTTTCCGTCAACATGCTCTATCACGGCGCGGTATTCGCTCGACGTTCCGGGAACTGACTTGATTACGTCTTCGATCGTGCTTGGGAAAATTATGTTTCCCTTAACTTTAACCATGTCGTCGCTTCGGCCCATGATTTGGCTTATGCGGGGATACTTTCGGCCGCACGGACATTCACCCGGAACAAAGGCCGCAAGGTCGTGGGTGCGAAACCTGATAAGCGGAGCGCCTTCCTTTACAAGCGTCGTAAGGGTGATTTCGCCAATCTCGCCTTCTGGAACGGGCTTTCCTGTCTGCGGGTCAAGAATCTCGGTGTAAACAAAGTCGTCAAAAATGTGCATGCCCTCTGTCTGCTTGTCGCAGTTGATTCCGATTCCAGGGCCGTAACATTCGGTAAGGCCGTAAATGTCGTAAAGCTCGATTCCCAAAATAGACTCGATTCTTTTTCGCATCTTTTCGCCCCAACGCTCCGAGCCGATGACGCCTTTTTTTAGCTTGATGTTTTTTCCGATTCCGCGGGCCTCAACTTGCTCCGCGATCAAAAGCGCGTAGGAAGAAGTGGCGCACAAAACAGTCGCCTTAAGGTCTTGCATCATTTGCAATTGCTTTTCGGTGTTGCCGGGGCCCATCGGAATCGCCATCGCGCCAAGCTTTTCGCAGCCGGCTTGGAAGCCGATTCCCGCGGTCCAAAGTCCGTAGCCGGGCGTGATTTGGATTCGGTCCTTGTTTGTGATTCCGGCAAGCTCGTAGCAACGGGCGAACATCGTGGCCCAGTCGTCAACGTCCTTTTGCGTGTAGGGAATGACGACGGGCGCGCCTGTCGTTCCGCTTGAAGAATGGATTCTGACTATTTGCTCTTCGGGAACGGCGGCAAGTCCAAGGGGATAGGCCTCGCGCAATTCCTGCTTTGTGACAAAGGGAACCATGTTCTCAAAGTCTTCTTGGGTCTTTATGTCGTCGGGATTTACGTTCTTAAAGCGCTCGACGTAAAAGGGATTTCCGCTTTGCTTTACGCGGCGAATTTGATTTCTTATCTGGTCAAGCTGAAGTTCCGTCATTTTCATTTTTCTTTCTCCTGTGTCCGCAAGCGGCGGTGTTACTGTTAATAGTAACATAAAAAAGCCGACTTGTCAAGCGGAAAAAAACGATATAAAATCGAGGCATGACACGACAAATGATTATGGGAAACCAAGCCATCGCGCTTGGAGCGTTAAAGGCCGGCGCCAGATTGGCTTCGGGCTACCCGGGAACTCCTTCCAGCGAAATAATAGAATTCATCTCCAAATACAAAGAAAAGACAGGAACATACGTTGAATGGTCGGCCAACGAAAAAGCGGCCGTGGAAGTCGCGGCGGGCGCGAGCGCGGCAGGTCTTAGGACAATCATCACCATGAAGCAAGTGGGCCTCAACGTCGCCAGCGACCCCGTGATGTGCCTCTCCTATTTGGGCGTAAAGGGCGGAATGGTAATCGTAAGCGCCGACGACCCCGGCCCCATCTCCAGCCAAACGGAGCAAGACACAAGGACCTTCGCGCGCTTCTCAAAGCTTCCCTGCTTTGACCCTTCCACGCCGCAAGAAGCTTACGAGATGGTTCAAAAGGCCTTTGAGATTTCGGAAAAATACAAGACCCCGGTTTTGCTTAGGCCGACGACAAGAGTCGACCACGCCTACCAAAGCATGGAAATCCCGGAGCTAAAAAAAATCGAAGGAAACGCAAGCTTTGAAAAGGACAGCTCGCGCTGGGTTATCTTTCCAAAACTTTCATACGCGCGCCACAAAGAAATTTTTGAGCGCGACGCAAGCGTTCTTCCCAAAAAATTCTCCGCGCTAAAATTCAACCGGACGATAAAGCTTTCAAAAGACAAGTCAAGCGGCGCCGCAAAAGGCGCGGCCTTTGTCGCCGGAGGAATCTCCTTTAGCTATCTTATGGAAGCGTTGGAAATACTAAAAGAAGAGTTTCCAAACAACAAAAAAATCCAAGAGGCTTCCGTACTAAAAATCGGAACGCCCTATCCCTTCCCCGCGCCGCTTGCAAAAGAATTTCTTTTGGACAAAAAAGAAGTCTTAGTCTTTGAAGAGCTTGACCCGTATTTGGAAAGCGCGCTTTTGGAGCTTTGCGGAAAGGAAAAAATAAAATGCGCCGTTCACGGAAAATTTGACGGCTTGGTTCCCGCAGCCGGAGAATTAGGCGCGGACATTGTAAAAGAAGTAATTTTGAGCTGGCTAAAAATCGGAAGTCCAAAAGGCGCGGCTAAATCAAGCGCGGCGCTAAGAAGCGCTCAAAAGCCGGAGCTTCCAATAAGGCCGCCGGTCTTGTGCGCGGGCTGCCCACATCGGGCTTCGTTCTACGCCGTAAAAAAAGCGATGAAGGGCCAAAAGACCGTCTACTGCGGCGACATCGGCTGCTACACTTTGGGAAACGCCGCGCCGCTAGACATGACCGACACTTGCCTTTGCATGGGAGCTGACATAACGATGGCGCAAGGCTTTTTCCGCGCCGAGCCCGACAGAAAATGCTTTAGCTTTATCGGAGACTCGACGTTCTTTGCAAGCGGAATCACCGGCGTCGTAAACGCGGTCTACAACAAAAGCCGGCAGACGATTTGCGTCTTGGACAATTCCACCACTGCGATGACAGGCCACCAGCCCCACCCCGGAACCGGAAGGACGATGATGGGCGAGATTGTCCAAAAGATTTCGATCCAAAAAATTTTGGAAGCGGTCGGAGTAAATCCAATAATACAAGTGGACCCCTTTGACCAAGAAAAAGCCGTGGCCGCCGTAAAAGAAGCAAGCGAGGCCGACGGAGTAAGCGCGATCATTTTTAAGGCGCCCTGCGTTTCTGTCGCCTCAAAGCTGGGCTACAAATTTCCCGGAACAAAAAAAGTCGACGCGCAAAAATGCGTAGGCTGCAAAAAGTGCGCAAAGGAATTGGGCTGCCCCGCCATCTCGTTTGACAAAAAGGCCGCCGTGATAGACGGCTCGCTTTGCGTGGGCTGCGGACTTTGCCAGGGCCTTTGCCCAACAGGAGCGATACAATGACCAAGAACGTTTTGATATGCGGAGTCGGCGGACAGGGAACGGTTCTCGCCGCCAAGGTTCTTTCGCAAGCGGCCCTTTCCAAAGGAAAGCAAGTCCTTTCGGCAGAGACTATTGGAATGGCCCAGCGCGGCGGCTCGGTCACAAGCCACGTGCGCATTGGAAAAAACGCCTATTCGCCCTTGATTCCAGCCGGCAAAGCGGACTTAATCATAGCCTTTGAGGCCGCGGAAGCCGTAAGGAACATCTCTTTCCTTAAAAAGGGCGGAACCGTCGTAGTGAACGATAAAATCGTCCAGCCCACAACGGCCAGCATTTTGGGAAAAAGCTTTGACGCGGGCGATATGCTGAACTATTTGAAGGCGATTAAGGCCAATGTCATTCGCGTGGACGCCGAAAAAATAAGCGAACGTCTTGGAAGCAGCAAGGCCGTGAACATGATTTTGCTGGGAGCGGCCGCAAAAACCGGCGTTATTCTAAAGGAAGAAATCTTGTCAGCGCTAAAAAGCCTTGTAAAGCCGGAATTCCTTACGCTCAACCAAAAAGCCGTTGAAGAAGGCTTTATTTTTCCTGTGGACAAATGAAAAAAGCCGTGTTAAAATAGAAGAATGACTATCGGAGAAGCTATACAAAAGTTGATCCCCAAACCAGAAGAGACCTTGGAGCGTTTTTCGGGCAACCAGGAATTTATGGAAATGTTCATAAAGAAATTCCCCGAAGACGCCACGATCCAAGCGGTAAAAGACTCTTGCCAAACCGATGACTGGGACAGAATTCTTACAGACGTTCACACATTAAAGGGAACTAGCGGCAATTTTGGCTTTGAGGCCTTGTTCAACGCTTGTTCGCAGGTTGTGACGGCAATCAGGGCAAAGGATTTTGACGGAGCCCGCGCAGGCATTCCAAATGTTTTGGCGGAATTGGATACAGTTTGCGGCGTTTTGGCGCAAGTGGAGTGATATATGTCAAAGAAAAAAATCATTGTAATTGACGACGTTGAATTAAACAGAGTGATTTTGGCCGAAGCCTTTAAGAATGATTACGAAGTTCTCCAGGCGGAGAACGGAGCGGTAGGCCTCAAAAAAATCAGGGAAAACTTAAACGACCTTGCGGCGATTTTCCTTGACATCATCATGCCCGAGATGGACGGTTTTGCGGTCCTTCAAGAATTGAACATCAGCTCTTTGATTCAAAGACTTCCGGTTTTCTTGATTACGACAGACGCCACAAGCGGAGTCATCGAGCGCGCCTACGATTACGGCGCCGTTGACGTAATCCCAAAACCCTTCAACACAATGATCATCAAGCGCCGCGTTCAAAACATGATCGAATTCTTTGAGGCCAAGCGCCAGAGCGATTCAAGCATTATGGAAATCGATCATGTCCTCAAAATGCAGCGCGAAGACTTGAGCAACGCGGTCGGCGCCCTTATCGGCCATATTTGCGAAGTGATCGAAAGCCGCAGCGTCGGTGAAAGCGACCACGTAAACCGCGTCCGAAAAATGACCAGCGCTTTGGCAAAGGAGTTCGCCTTGCGGCATCCAGAGTTCGGCCTAAAGGACGACATAATAGACACAATTGCCAACGCCAGCGTTCTTCACGATGTTGGAAAAATTTTTGTCCGCGAAGAAATTTTGGAAAGATCCACTGTCTTGACTCCCGAAGAAATGGCCAAGATTCAAGTAGCGCCAACTTACGGAGCCAAACTTTTGAACAGAGTGAAAGGAATCCCGGAACCCTTCTACACCTTTGCAAAAGAAATTTGCAGAAGCCACATGGAACGCTGGGACGGAAAAGGCTACCCCGACGGCTTAAAGGAAAACCAAATTCCTTTAAGCGCTCAATTGGCCGGTCTTGCCGAAGCCTACGACGTTTTGATTTCCACTCGCGTATACAAAAAGGCTTACAGCCACGAAAAGGCCGTTCAAATGATTATGGACGGAGAGTGCGGAACGTTCAATCCCGACTTGATTGAATGCCTAAAAGCGGCCGCAGAGGAATTTGAAAAAATAATCTTGGACGACTAAACAAAAGTGAAAGACTCATTTAAAAGCGCGGCCACCGTTCCACAAAGTCCCAAATGGGAGGCCGCCGTTCAAAGACAGTCCGCCCTTTACGGCCGCGGAAACGACATACGCAGCGAGTTTGAGCGCGACTACACGCGCATCCTTCACTGCCAGGCTTACAGCCGATTAAAGCACAAGACCCAAGTTTTTTTCGCGCCAAAGAACGACCACATTTGCACAAGAATGGAACACGTCCAGCACGTGGCCAGCGTGGCGACGACAATCTCAAAATATTTGGGCCTTAACGCCGAGCTTACAAAGGCGATCGCGCTGGGCCACGACATTGGCCACGCTCCCTTTGGCCACTTTGGAGAAGAATGCCTCAATTCCCTCTTAAAGCAAAAAGAAGGAGCCAACGCTCCCAAAAAATTTTGGCACGAACGCAACAGCCTTTTTTTCGCCGACTACATCGAAACGCTTTCGGACCCGGAAGGCGTTCACAGAAACCTTGACCTTACTTACGCGGTCCGCGACGGCCTTATAAGCCATTGCGGAGAGATTCACCAGCAGGGAATCATTCCCCGCGACGACGCGATCGACTTGTACACGATAAAGCGGCCCGGCCTTTTGCAGCCCTTCACTTGGGAAGGCTGCGTCGTAAAAGTGTCAGACAAAATTTCTTTTCTGGGCCGCGACTTGGAAGACGCGCGAACCTACCACATTTTGGACATGGGCTGTTACAGAATGCTCCGCGACATCGTTGGAAGCAGTTTGGGCTTTGAAGGAAAGGGACAAAAAGCCTTAAGGTCGGGAAAGGCCGTCAACACGACCGTTTTGATAAACGACATGATCGTCGATTTGTGCGAGCAAAGCAGTCCGGAACGCGGCATCACCTTTAGCGACGAGTACTTTAAGTTTATCGTGGAATTGCACAAGTTCAGCTATTCAAAAATCTACACGCATTGGCGCCTTAAGGAATTCCAAAACTACGCCAAGAACGTAATCGAAACAATTTACAGTGTTTTGGAAAGAACGCAAATCTACGCGCAAAGGGGCCGCCTTTCAAGCGCCTTGCGCTACTTCCCCCGCCTCTTGGAAAACTTTGAGGACTGGCTGATCAAGTACACAAACTACGCTCCGATAAAACAGCCCGACAGAAAGCGCGTGTTGCGCTACGCCACGCCCCAAGTCTTTGACATAACAAACGACGAGTCGTGGCAAAAATGCTTGATTGAATACATCAGCGGAATGACAGACCAATTTGCCATCGGCCTGTACGAAGAAATTATTAGCTTTTAATTCAATGCGTACGGCTGAACGCGCGCGGAACCAAGCGCGTTTGTTGCCGCTTATGCGCCCAACAAACGATTTTTGTCTTTATCCAGTTAATCTTGGCGCTATTAGACTCGGTGCATGGCCGAAAAGACGGCCTCGTTCATAACGTTGATTTCAACGCCAATCTTTTTTCCAAGCTCCAGCATTTGGTCTCTAAAGCTGTCGATTGTAAGGTCGGCCTTGTCAAGGTTTACCATAAGCATCATGACAAAATTGCCCGAAAGGATTGACTGGGTGATGTCGATGATGTTGGCGGAATGTTCCGACAAAAAGCTAGTTACTTTGGCTACAATGCCGACTTTGTCCGAGCCGACTACGGTAATAATCGCGTTCATATTTGCCATTATAGTAAAAATGCGCTAAAATGGCAACATGAAAAAAAATTTAGTAAGCTCTGGAATTAAGCTTTCTTTTTTGACGTTAATTTCCCGCGTTTTAGGCCTGGTCCGCGAAATGACCAAGGCGCGCTTTTTGGGAACGTCTTCTTTGGCCGACGCCTTTGGAATCGCCTTTTTGATTCCCAACCTTTTGCGCCGCCTTTTTGCCGAAAACTCAATCTCAGTGGCCTTTATCCCCACTTTCCGCGGCTACTTGGAAAACAAAAAGTCCAAGGAAGAAACGCTGGAATTTGTCCGATCGACGTTCACCTTGATTTCCTTCTTGACCGCGTGCGTCGTAAGCCTTGGAATCTTGGCCGCGCCGATAATCGTCCGCATTTTCCTTAAGGGCGAGGAAGCGGCGCTGATTGCCGAAACCGCCCTCCTTACCCGCATTATGTTCCCCTACTTGTTCGTGATTTCGGTCGCGGCCTGCTTTCAGGGAATCCTTAACGGCGAAAAAATATTTTTGCCCTCGGGCTTTACGCCGATTCTTTTTAATCTCTGCGTCATTTTTGGAACGTATATCCTTTCGCGCAAAATGGAAAACCCGGCCCGCGCGATGTCTGTCGGAGTTTTGGTCGGAGGAATCACGCAGGCCGCCTTTCAGCTTCCCTTTGTGGCAAAAGCCGGCTGGCCCGTCCGCTTTGTCGGCTTGAAGAAAGCCTTTACCAATCCGGGAACGCGCCAAGTTGTCGCCCTTATCGTTCCGACGATTATCGGAATGGCAAGCTACCAAATCAACGACATGGTAAGCACCGCGCTTGCCGGCCGCGCCGGAACGGGCATCGTCTCCAGCCTCCAATACTCTTTGCGCCTGCAGGAATTGATTTTGGGAGTCTTTGCCGTCTCCATCGGAACGGTAATCCTGCCCGACCTTTCGGCTTACGCCAAAAGCAAGCGCTGGGAAGAATACAACCAAATGCTGACCTGGGCGATAAAAATCATCGCGCTGATTACAATTCCGATCACCTTTTACTCGCTGATCACCGGCCGCGAAATAATCCAGCTTGTTTACAAGACAAAGCGCTTTGACGAAAATTCCGTCGTCCTTACTTTGCGCGCCTTTACATTTCACATAACCGGCCTCTTTTTCATCGCGGCCAACAGAATCATCTCGCCGGCCTTTTACGCGCAAGGAAACACAAAGCTTCCGACCGTGGCCGGAATCATAGGCTTTGCGGTGAACATCACGCTGGCCTTTGCGCTTTCGTTCAAGTGGAGCGGAGGCGGAATCGCTTTCGCGCTTAGCGCCGCAAGTTTGGTGAACACAATCGCGCTCTTTGCCTTTTTGAAAAAGCTAGAATCGATTGACGTAAAGGCCGCCGTCCATCAAACGATCATTTACTCGCTAAAAATGATTGTCCTTTCTTTAATCGCCAGCGTCCCGGCCTGGTTCGCCCACAAATTTTTTGTCCAGCAGTTTGACGGGATGGGCCGGCTTTTAGGCAACGGGCTTCCGCTTTTGTTGACGGCGGCCGTTTTTGGCGCTATCGGAATCGCGCTCCTTTTTGTTACCAGAGACCGCGTCGCCTTTAGCTTCCTTAAAAGAAAATAACGCTTTTGACAGAGGAGCGGCTTTTCGCTAAAATACAATTATGAAAGAAAAGACAAAAGACCAGCTTGTAAAAATATATTCAGACCGCCGAGAGCGCTTCATTGAAAAAATGAAGGAAGAAAACATCGACGCGGTGATTTTTGAAGACAGCGAAGACAACCGCGACCCCAACGTCAGGTACTTTACCGGCCACCCAAGCGACGCCGCCTTAATCATAAACCAATCGGGCGCTTGCGTCTTGATCCCCTGGGACGAAAATCTCGCGCGCCAAAACGCTTTTGTGGACAAGATCGTTCCCTCCACCAGATACGAACGCAACACATTGCGCGCGATAAAGGCCGTTTTGGGAACTATGAAATTCAAAAGCCAAAAAATCGAAATCAGCCCCGCCACGCCCTACCCAAAATTTTTGGAATGCGTTGACGAGCTTAACGTTTACGACGTTCTCTGCAAGGAAAAAGGCGTTCACTCATACGCGACAGAAATGCGCCAAACAAAAGACGAATACGAAATCGAGCTTGTAAAAGAAGCGGCGCGCGTCGGAGACCTTATCATCGCCCAAATCGAAAAGCAAATAAAGAGCGGAAAAATAAAGACCGAAAGCGACGTGGCCCTCTTGATTGAAAAAGAATGCCGCGCCCACGGCTGCGAAAAAACCGGCTTTGACACATTGGCGGCCGGACCCGCGCGAAGCTTTGCAATCCACGCATTTCCCGGATACACGGCCGGCGAATGGCCCGGAAACGGCCTTAGCATTTTGGACTTTGGCGTCGTCTACAAGGGCTACACAAGCGACACGACGCTTACGGTGGCCAAGGGCAAATTGAGCCCGGAACAAAAGAAGCTTTTGACATTGGTTCAAAAAGCCTACGACGAATGCCTTGAGCTTTACAAAAAGGACGTCCCCGTAAAGGCCGCCGCCGCAAAGGCTGACGAAATCTTCGCCAAAGCCCGCCGCTCCATGCCCCACGGCTTGGGCCACGGAATAGGCCTTGAAATCCACGAAGCTCCCTTTGTCCGCCAGCGCGCCGACCCCGAATGCGTTTTTAAGCCGGGAATGATCGTCACGCTGGAGCCAGGCCTTTACGACCCAGAGCTTGGCGGCGTCCGCCTAGAAAACGACGTTCTCATAACAGAAGACGGAAACCAAGTCATCAGCCGCTCAAAAATATTGGTCATTGACTGAGCGCGGATATTGACTAAAAGCGCGATTTTTGGCATAATAGACGAACTTGACGGAACTCCGCAAAAAGGAGGTGAAAACACAATGGCAACAATTTTAGTTGAAGATTCTGAGAATCTTGAAAAAGCGATCAAACGCTTTAAGAGAATGGTAGAAAAAGAAGGCATCATCCGCGAATGGAAAAAGCGCGAGTACTACGAAAAGCCTTCCACAATTTTGAACCGCAAGAACAAGACCTTGGCTCGCAAGCTTATGAAAAAGAACCGCAAGCCGCACGACAGCCGAGCGTCTTACTAAGACAAAAAACCGTCCTTTGCGGACGGTTTTTTTTGCGCGCCCCGCCTTTTATCTAACAAAAGCCCAAAAAAACACCGAAAATTTAGTATGACTTTCCCCAAAAGGGCCGCCCGCTATTTGGCCGCGCTTTTTTTCTTATTCTTTCTCTTTGCAAGCCAATCTTCGGCTGTGCCAAACGCTCGCGCCAGGGATTTTTCAAACGCAAAAGTCGAATGGAAGGCTTTGGAAAACGCTCCCTTCATTCAAATCGCGGACTACAAGGAAATCCAGCTGACCATACACTGCGCAAAAATCGACTTGACGGCGCCCGGCCTTACAATCCAAATGCTGCCGCAAAAATCCGCTTCGCAAGCGGCTTGCTATGTTGAGGACTTTTGCAAAAAAAACGGATCCCTTTTGGCCTTTAACACAACTCCCTTTTACGTAATGGACGGCGGCCGCAAAAAAAAGCATTCAACGGCCGGCCTTTGCATAAACCAAGGCCAAGTGGATTCCAGGCCCTTGGGAAGCTATTGCGCCCTAGCCTTTTACGGCTTTGAGGACGGCGCCAAATTTTCAAGCCGCAAGGCAAAAATTTTCGCGTCGCAAACCGACAAAGAAATCAAGGACGCCTATTACGCGGCCGGCGGTTTTTGGCAAATCTTAAAGGACAAAAAAATAATTCAGTTTAAGGAATTGCGCGACTCGCGCACAGCCGTCGGCTTGGACAAGGACGGCCAGACCCTTTATGTAATCGCGGTCGAAGGCGAAAGCCCATCAAAAAGCGCGGGACTCAGCTATATGGAATGCGCGGAATTTTTCTTGGCCTTGGGCTGCGAGAACGCGATGGAATTTGACGGCGGATCTTCAACGCAATTTTGCGTGAACGGAAAGTCCGCCTTGGGCTACAAGAATTACGTTAAAGTTCCGGCTCTTCTTGCGTTTGCTCTGGAGCACTGAGCTCTGCGGCGGCGGCGGGCTCCTCCATTTCCAATTCGATGTAATAAAAATCCGAGATTCCGTCTTTTACTTGAATCGTGATGTTCACGGTTTTATAGCCCTCTCTTTTTATTTGAACGGCGTAACGGCCGGGAACCAAGCCGGTCGCCTTTAAGGGAGTCAAGCCGTGGTATTCGCCGTTAACGTAAAGCGCCGCCTTTGGAACGTCAGTCTTAAAAGTGGCCGAAGTCTGGCCGCTTGGAATTTCCTCAAAGCGTTCCGGCAAAAAAAAGTCGGAAGAAAAATCCGCTTCCTTTGAGCCGACTTCAAAAGCGGCCCTGCCCTCTTCCGCATCCCTTCCGCTTACGCAAGAAGAAAGGGAAAGAAAGCCCAAAAAGGCGGCGGACAAAATGATTCCCTTAACAATGTTTTTTGATCCAAGCATGCCTTCATTCTATAAGATTAAGCGTCTTCTTTCAACAGATTGTGTTCCTTAAAACTAAAATATTCGTTTTTTGTAATTATAATGTGGTCCAACACGCTTATTCCCAAAAGGTCCGCCGCAGAACAAAGCCGCCTTGTCGTCTCGATGTCCTCTTGGCTGGGAGAGACGATTCCGGACGGATGGTTGTGGGCCAAGATAACCGCGCTTGCCCTAGCCTGAACGGCGTCAAAAAAAACTTCGCGCGGATTTATAATCGCGCTGTTTGAGTTTCCCAAAGCCACAATATTTTGGCTTAAAATTTCCCTAGCGCCAGAAAGAGACACCGCGATAAAATGCTCGCTGTTCTTAAAGGCGTACTGCTTGATAAAAGGAAGCAAGTCTTGGGGTTGGTTTACCACCGCGTTAAGGTGCGACGCCTTTCTTCTGCCAAGCTCTATGGCGGCGCAAACCGCAAGCGCTTTTCCCATGCCTACGCCGGGAATCTTAAGGAAGGCGTCGATAAGATTTTGGCCGCCGCTTAAGTCAATCGCGTCCAACATTTTGTAAGCGATTTCTTCCACGGGCAAGGCTTTGGTTCCGCTGCCCAAAATAAGCATCAAAAGCTCGGCGTCGCTTGGATAATTCATTCCCCGCGCAAAAACCCGCTCCCGCAAATCTAATTTTGTTTTTCCCATACCTATAAGATAGGAGTTTTTTTTAAGAGTTTGGCGCAAATTTCAAAAAAAATGCAAAAAAAAGCCGACCCTCAAGGCCGGCTCGTTTTTCAGGCGCAATGCGTGCGGTATGTCGCTTCGCTAATTTTGCATTAGGTAGCGATTCAACTGCCCGCTCGCGCGGGCTGGCAATCAAGGCGCGCTTACTTTATTGTCGTTCCGACGTAGGGGGCGCCGTCCAAAATGTTCTTTGTGTTGGCGTTGTTCTTTCCGGCGGAACAAATTACGGTAAGGCCAAGTTCGGCGGCCTTTTTGCTGGCGATCGGGTCAAAGGGAACGTTCTTTCCGGGAACCCATTCATCGCCAACCATTTTTCTAAAGTCGGCCCAAGAAATTGTGTCCAAGGGCTTTGCGTCGGGATTTTTTCGCGGATCGTCGGTGTAGACTTTTTCGATGTTGCTAAGGTTTACAACAGTGTCCGCGCCAAATTTTTCGGCAAGCAAAACCGCGTCGTTGTCGCTTGAAAAGCCGGGCTTCCAACCGCTGGCAACAAGCACTTGTCCCTTAAAGTCAATGTCGGCCGTGGGATTCGTTACGACGTCGTTTTGGCAAAGAGAGCCAAAGGAGGCCTTTAAAAGCTGCGCGTTGATGCGGGTGGCCATTACGCCAATCCAGTCGGCGGCCTCGTTTTGCGTCTCGCGCGCGGTTGCGGCGCAAACATCTTTATAGGCGTTTTGGTAAACGCGGGCGGGAGCGCCGCCTCCGGCAACCAAAATCAAGCGGCGGCTGGAATCTTGGGCCAACCAATCCGAGGCCATTTTTACAAAGGCCGCCAAAAAATCCACGTCAGGCTTGTCAGGCGCGATTATCGATCCGCCAACGGATAAAACTTTTGTTGTCATGGCAACATCTCCTTTTTTTAGTATATACCCAAGACCGAAGGAACGATCCAATATGAACTGTAACTTTCGACGTCGGCGCTTGACTCTTCCCAAATCGACTGCAAGGCAAAAGAGCGCGGAATGCTTACCGTCTTGTTGCTAAGCAAAGACTGCTTTAGCGCCTTGTAGCTTAAAGAAAAGGCGACGCGCTGGGCGTCTATGTTTCCAAAATAAGGCTTTCTGTAAGTTGACTCGCCTTGGAAAGGCTTAAAGTCCATTCCCGCTCCAAGCGCCGCGTCAACCGGAACCCAACCATAATCTTCAAGGTAGAACTCGTTCCACCAATGGTTCCTTGAATGCTTGTCCGCGTCAATCAAGACGCCGCTCAACATTCTGCACGGAACGCCAGCCGCCCGCAAAAGCGCCGCGTACAAAACGGCAAAGTCGTAAGCGTCGCCTTTTTTTCTTTTTATCAAATCAAGCGGGTCGGCGTCTCCGTTGCGCAGCTTTGGCAAAACGCTGTAATTGGCCACAAAGTAGTCAAAGACCAACTCAGCCTGGCGGTAAGGATTCTTTACTTGGAAAATGATTTGGGGCAGCAAGTCCAAAACCGCTTTTTTGTTTGACGGAATTATTTCGTCGGCGCGAGTGTAAGTTTTGTAAAGCATTCTGTCCTTTTCTCTATAGGACATTACGTAATCCTTCCAAATCTCGCACTCCAAGCCGCAAGAGGTTACGACAAAGTTTTGCCTTGCGCCTGCGGAATTCTTTGCCGAAGTTTTGTCGGCGGCGGCGACTTGAAAAATCGAAGTTCCCTTGTATTCCAAAAGGGCCGGAGCGGGATCGCTCTCCGTCAAAACCGCTTGGGGCTGCCAAGCGTAAGTCACAGGGCGCGGCAAATGAATCGTCACCGCGGCGTCGCCCGTTCCTTTTATGTTGTAAAAATCCGCTCCCACTTGTATCAAGTAAGTGTGCTGGCTTGTCATATGCTTTACGCCGGAGCGGCTTCTAACAGTAAAGGGCTGCAAGGTGGAACGTCCTTCGGAAGTGGCCACAAAAACGGAGCCGGTCATCGCGCCTTCAGGAACGCGGACGCGGATTTCGTTTTCGCTCCAATACTCAAAGTCAAAGTCCGCTTCGCTGGGAGTCACAAAACCTGTGTACGCCTTGCGTTCGGCCTCGACTCCCGTTCCCGCCAAATCAGGAATGTTTTCCTCCCGCTCGCTTCCGCGGTAAGTGGTAAAGTAAACGTTGGAGTCTCCCCTGCTTGAGCCAAAATTTCTTCCGGTGATCGAAAGCACTTGGCCCGGCGCCGCTTCGGACACCGAAAGCTCGCTTATAATCGGAATGCTGAACATCGGATTTTCGGGCATCTCGATTGGAATGGCCAATTCGTTGGCAAAGAATTCCGGGTTGGATTTTCCGGCGCGGGTGACGACGTAAACCAAGCCGTCTTCGGTGTTGCCCGGAACGATTACCTTGATCAAGTCGTCGTCCCAAGAAACGTAGCCGCTTTCGGTCAAACGGTTTCCGCACAGCTCAACGTAGCTAAAGCCGCGCGACTGTCCAAAGTTTTGGCCGCGTATAATAAGAACGTCGCCGGGAGCGCCGACGCTGGGAGCGATTTCGCTCACCACAGGCTTTCGCAAAACTGAGCGGGTAAAGAACAAAAGCAAAGAAACTCCCGCGCCAATCAGCAAGACAAAGGCAAAAAAGCGCGCTATGGGAGATTTTCTAAGCGTGTAAGAAATGAGGTTCACTTTAAGAAGTCCAACGTGTCAAGGCGAGCGTTTGAAACGTTTGACGCGGAAATTGAATTTAAGCTTGAAAGTTTTGTAACGCTGATTGTCAATCCGTCAGACTGATCCGAGTTGTCGCTCTTAAGGCTTTCAAAATCGCTGGCCTTTATCGTAAGCGGAGTTTCCGCGTCTTTGCTAAGCGCCACGTTTGTAATCGCTCCGTCAACGATGATGTTGCTGTCGGCGATGGCTTGGTGAGGCTTTACCGCAGAAATAGCCAAGACGCTTTCGTCAACGCCCTTAAGGTTTTGGCCGGTCTTCATCTTGACCGGAAGCATAAGGGCAAAGACCGCGGCGGCCGCGGCGGCAACAGGAACAAAGTTTGTTATGCGGACAATGTTTTTGTTTGGCTGAGAAGCGCTTACAACCTTAGAAAAGCGCATGCGGCTTTGCAAGCGCTCAAAGCTGGCCGCCTTGAAATCATCCGAAACTTGAATCGAACGGGCGTCCGCCGCAAAGGCTTCGTGAACAGCCTTTAGCTTCGCAAGCTTGGCCTGGCACTTTTGGCAAGAAGCCAAATGGGCCTCGTAGTCCTTTACATAGTTTTGGGGCATTTCGCCGTCGAGATAAATTGAATGAATGTCGTTCTCAGGACAATGAAACATCTTCTTCTCCTATAAGCTTTGAGAGCTGCTCTCGCGCTCTGAACACTCGCACTTTTACGTTGCCTTCGGTTATGCCCAAGGCCTTGCCGATTTCCTTGTAATTCATATCGGCGTATTCGCGCAGAACCAAAACTTCGCGCAGGTTGTCGGGAAGCTTTTGCAAAGCCTCCTTTGCCTTTTCTATCGTCTCCGCGCGCAAAGCGTCCGTCTCGCCGCTGGTCACTTGCCTGCGGTCTTCGTAGAACTCCCGCTGCAAGGCCTTTTTTTCGCGGCCCTTGCGCTTGATGTAATTAAGCGACGCGTTTTTTACGACTCGGATAAGCCAGAACGTCGCGTCGTTTATCGTCGGAAACTGCATCGCCTTTTCGTTTGCCTTTATGTAGGAATCGTGGACCAAATCTTCCGCGGCTTCTTCCTCGTTCACGATTCTGTATGAAACCTTGAACAGCAAGTTAAAAGTCGCGTCGTAGATTTTTTTGAAGTCCCCTTCATCCGCGGCGTTAAGGGCGCTGGTTTCGCTCTGATTCTCGCTTATATCTTTAACCACAAAAACCCTCAATAGTTACAAAAAATTATTGTCTTTTCCATATTACGCCGGAGGGCGTATCGACAATCACGATTCCGCGGGCCGTAAGCTCGTCGCGGATTTTGTCGGCCTTGGCAAAGTCCTTGGCCTTTTTGGCGGCGGTTCGCTCGGCGACCAAAGCGTCGATTTCGGCCGCCTCTGGGTCGCCTTCATGGGCGTTCTCGCTTGAAATTTGGGCGCTAGAGGCGTTTTTTAGGCTCTCCTTGGCCGTTTCAACCAATTTTAAGCCCAAAACGCTGTCCATCTTTGCCATAAGGGCCAAAGTTTGGTCGGCCGGAACGCCCTCGTCCTTTATGGCCGTCTGCAAAACGCCCAAAGCGGCCGGAGTTCCAAGATCGTTTTCCATCGCCGCGGTGAATTTTTGCAAAGTCTCGGCGGCCTTTTCCCCCAAAGACTGAGCCTCTTTTCCGCCGGCCGCCTCAACAACCTTTGCAGCCCTCTTTACCAAAGAAGCGCGGGAATTTTTGGCCGAATCCATAGAATTCCAGCTAAAGTTGGCCGGGCTTCTGTAATGCGCTCCCAGCAAGAAATAGCGGTAGTCAAGCGGATCGTAGCCCTTGTCGATCAAAGACTGCAAGGTAAGGAAGTTTCCGCTAGACTTGCTCATCTTTGTGGCGCCCTCGATAACCAAAAAGGCGTTGTGGAGCCAGTAGTTGACCCAAGGGCCTTGCGCCCGGTCTTGCTCGCTAAATGAGCCTTCCGACTGCGCGATTTCGTTTGTATGGTGGACGGGAACATGGTCGATTCCGCCGGTGTGAATGTCAAAATGCTTTCCAAGGTACTTCATGCTCATCGCCGAGCACTCGATGTGCCAGCCCGGGTAGCCCTTGCCCCAAGGAGAATCCCAAACAAGCGCCTGCTCCTCAAATTTGCTCTTGGTGAACCATAGGACAAAGTCTTGCGGGTTCCGCTTGTTTTGGTCGACGACGACGACCTTTCGCTTTCCGGCGCCGGCCTGCAAGTCGTCAAGGTTGAGGTTGGCCAACTTTCCGTAGTCCGGGTATGTCGAAACGTCGTAATAAAGATTTCCGCCGGCCATATAAGTGTGGCCGTTTTCCTCGATTTTTTTGATTAGCTCGATCATTTCGGGAACGTGGTCGGTGGCCTTGCAAACCACGTCGGGGCGGAGTATGTTCAAGCGGTCGATGTCGCTAAAAAAAGCGTCGGTGTAAAATTTGGCGATGTCCAAAACCGACTGCTGGCGCTCCTTTGCGGTCTTGAGCATTTTGTCTTCGCCGTCGTCCGCGTCGCCGGTCAAATGGCCGATGTCGGTGATATTCATCACGTGCTTTTTTTTGTATCCGAGGAAGGTCAGCGTGCGGTCAAGGGTGTCCAAAAAGACGTAGGCGCGCAAGTTTCCGATGTGGGCGTAATTGTAAACCGTGGGGCCGCATCCGTAAAAGCCGCAAAAGCCCTGCTGAAGCGGAACAAATTCCTGCAATTTCTTGCCCATTGTGTTGAATAATTTAAGCGACATAAAACCTGCCTTGCGCATTAAAGAAATTTTGGATATAATATCTTCAATGTATAATATAGCGCAAACCGCCGAGAATTTCAAGCATTCGCAAAAAATCCAGCTTTATTTGAACGAGCCTTTGGCCCCCAGAAGCTCCTTTAAAATCGGCGGAAACGCTTCCCTATTAATAGAACCCTTTGACGCGGAAGCCCTTGCCTTTGCCCTGACAGAGATTAAAAAGAACGGAATCCCCTATTTTGTCCTTGGAGGCGGAACCAACGTCCTTTTTGGCGACTCAGGTTTTGACGGAATCGTAGTCTCCACCAAGAAAATGTCGGACATTTCAATTGTCGGAACGGACGGCGCGGCGCAAAACGGCGGCAAGACCGTAATCCAAGCGGCCGCCGGCGCCAGCATGGCCAGCCTAGTCTCTTTTGCCGAGCGCGAGTCCTTGACCGGCCTTGAGGAATTTGCCGGCCTTCCGGGAACGGTTGGCGGCGCCGTCTACATGAACGCCCGATGCTTTGAAAAGGAAATCTCAAACGTCGCCGCCGCAATCCAATGGCTGGAGCCCGCTTCCCAAGACGGCTCGCAAGCCCAAGACGGCGCCGGCCCCGAAAGCGCTTCATTCACATTGCGCGAGGCGGCCTTTGCCCCGTCCGACTGGGCCTACAAAAAATCGCCCTTTACCGGGACTGACCGCGTCGTCGTCAGCGCCCAATTCGTTCTGCAAAAAGGCGACAAGGCCTCGATTGCCCAAAAAGCCGCCGCCTACATCCAAGCCCGAAAGGACAAGGGCCACTACAAGGCGCCCTGCGCCGGAAGCGTTTTTAAGAACAACCATGCATTCGGCCGGCCAAGCGGAAAAATCATCGACGAGCTGGGCCTAAAGGGAAAAGCCTCCGGCGGGGCTCAAATCGCCCCCTTCCACGGAAACATCATAATAAACAACGGCGGCGCCAAGGCCTCCGACGTTCTTGCCCTGATAGATTTGTGCAAAAAAGAGGCAAAAGCCAAGTTTGGCTTTGACTTGGAAGAAGAAATTGTGGTCGTTTAAGGCCGCATATAACGCTTTTTTTAAGGCATTTTTTCGCTTTTTTATTGAATTTTTTTCCGTTTTGCGCTACAATATGTTGATATTATTTAAAGGAAGATTCGGTGTTACAGCTTTCATTTGTTAATTATAAAAAAGGCGCCGCGATTGTCGTAGAAGGCAAGGCGCAGACTGACAGATTTTTCATCATTCAAGTTGGCCAAGTGCAGTGCGTCAGCGAAGTGAAAATTCCCGGCCAGGAGCAAGTCATTCTTGGCCCCGGCGACTTCGTAGGCGTTATTCCTTGTATGTCCAACCACTTGCAAATCGAAACTGTAATCGCAATGACCGACGTTACCGTAATCGCGGTAATGCGCGACCAATATCCTGAATTGATTGCAAAAAACACACCGGTCGCCATGAAAATCATCCGCACATTCGCCAACAAAATGCGCGTGTTGAACGGCGTTCTTACAAAGCTTACATTGAACAACGTCGCCTCTGAATCTCCCGAACAGCTCTTTAACGTCGCAAGCTTTTACGACAAGGCCAACCGCCCAGACGTAGCGATTTACGCCTACTACCAATACTTAAAGAATTGCCCCAACGGCAACAACGCCGAGACCGCCAAACAGCGCTTTGTGGCCCTTAAGCCCAGATCGCGCGCGGTTTACTTTGAGCCGACTGAAGAAATGACCCGCAAGTATCCCAAGGGAACGATGATTTTCTGCGAGAACCAGTCCGGAGCGGACATGTTCATCATCCAGTCGGGCGAAGTTTCAATCAGCAAAGTCGTAGACGGAAACGAAGTTACCCTCGCCGTTCTTAAAAAAGGCGACATGTTCGGAGAGATGGCCTTGTTGGAAAACAAGCCCAGAAGCGCTTCGGCCATCGCCCACGAGGAATGCGTTTTGATGGTAGTCAACCGCAAAAACTTTGACATGATGGTAGCCACCCAGGCGCAGCTTATCGCGCGCTTGACCACAACATTGGCCGAACGCCTTTGGGCCCAGCACAGGCAATTGACAAACTCACAGATAAAGGAATACTCGCATAAATTGGTGGACATGCTTGCCTTGCAGCTTGAAAAAGCCAAGCTCAACATCACAAGCACACAGGGCTTCCAGACAAACCTTTCTGTCCAGGACTTGGTCACAATGTGCGGAATTCCGACAAACCACCAAGCCCAAGCCATCAACGACTTTACAAACTTGGCGCAGCCCAAGATTGTCGGCGGAAAGATTTACGTTTCAAAGCCCAGCGAGATCATCAAGTCCGCGGCCTTCTACCGCTCTAAGGCGTAGGACTGATCAAGGCACGCTTCGCTCAAGGCCTTGACTCAGTCCTTTTGCGGCGCGTACAAAATTGTCGCGCCGCAATAACTTCACCTAATCTTCAATAATCATTTTTCCGATAATTGAATTATGAAAAAGGCTTTTTTTCTTTTGACAGCGCTTCTCTCTTTTGCGGCTTTTAACGCGGCCGCCGAATCATTGCCCAAAGGCTACGGCGGAGTCGAGTTGGGAATGTCCTTGGACAGCGCCAAGCAGGCTTTAAAAAGCAAGAGCGACTTTGGCTACGCCGGCGACCGCGACGTTTCTCTTTTGCCAGGCGACGCCCGCGTCTTGATTGAAACCGATTCCCGCAACATGCAAAAGCACGGCTTTTTGACCCAGTGCTGGTTCCAGTTTTACCAAGAAAATTTGTATTCCATCATACTCAACCTAAACCCGGAGCGCGTGGACCACTACAGCGTCTACACCGCCCTTGTAAAAAAATACGGCGAGCCCAACGAGTTTAGCCCCGAGCGGAGCGTTTGGAAAAACGACAGCGTCACGATGAGCCTGGAACGCCCGTTGACCCTAAAGTACACCGACAACAAAACGCTTGAGGACTTGTCGCAAAAATCTTTGGTTCAAAAAAACGGCTGGGAAATCACTCGCCAAATGTTCTTGGATGAACTATAATAGCGGCGAGATTTAACGTATGAAAAACCTTAAACTTTGCAAGCCCAAAATCGCGGCGCTCTTTATCGTCGCGCTGCTTTGCGCGGCCGCCGCTTCTTGCCAAAAAGGAAATCCCAAGCTTAAGACAAAAACTTTAAGCATAGCCGCCGCCAACGGCGCGACCGTAACGCTCGTGGCCGAAATCGCGGACACGCCCCAAACGCGCGAAAAAGGCTACATGTTCCGCAAAAACATTCCCGACGGAACCGGCATGCTTTTTATTTTTGAAAATGACCGCGTCTTGAATTTTTGGATGAAGAACACTCCCACTCCCCTAAGCATCGCGTACATTGACTACAAGGGCGTGATAAAAGACATTTTTGACATGAAGCCTTTTGACTTAAAGGACATTACGGCCACCGGCTACGTTCGCTACGCGCTAGAAGTTCCGCAGGGCTGGTTTGAGCGCGCGGGCGTCAAGGTCGGCGACAAATTAAATTTGGATTTTTAACATCGCGTTTAAGGCTTTGCAAAACCTTAACTGGGGCGGCCTACTCGCGCTCCAGCCTTTCCAATTCCATTGCGGCAATCTTGTCGTTGGGATCGTATTCCAAAACAGTTTGAAAATATTTTTGCGCCGTGGACACTTCGCCGCGCTTTAGCGCGATGTATCCAAGGTTTGAAATTATCTTTGTGTTTTCGGGAGCGATTTCCAAAGCCTTTAGCAAATGCGCTTGGGCTTGGTCGAATTTTTCTTGCTCCATGCAGCAAATGCTCAATTCGTTGTAGCAGTCGGCGTTGGAGTCTCCGCCGCATTCAAGCGCTTTGTTAAAGGCGCCTTCCGCGTCGGCGTATCGGCCCAAGCGTCTTAGTCCCCAGCCCAACATAAACCAAGCGTTCCATACATCGGGGTTTCGCTGCAAAAAGACGCGGAGCTCTTCCAAGCCTTTTTCTTCTTGGCCGTCCTGAATCAACTTGTAGGCGTTCTTAAAGCGGGCGTCGTCCATATTGCCGTTCTTTATTTCGTTTATGATTTGCTGCGCGCGCTCTTTTTTGTAAACGCCGTTTTCGCCAAGCTCTTCGTCCTTTGCGTCGCAAGTGAGCGCGAGGAACGACTCAAAGCAGCCGCGCGCGTTAAAGAAATCGTTTCGCTTTAAATAAAAGAAGCCCGCGTTAAAAAATGCGTCCGGCGGCGGCGGATCGTTGTCCATCGCCATCTTGTAGTATTCTTCGGCGCTGGCGTCGTAAGCGTCCGCGTCTTCCACAAGGCCGCTGCGCCTGTAACTGTCGGCGCGCTGGTCAAAGAAAAGAGCCGTGTTAAGGATAATCGCAACGTCTTCCGGATCAAAGCCCCGCAAGGCCATAAAGATTTCTTCGGCGATTTCAAAGTCTTCGTTTTTTGTTTTTAGAATGGCGGCCGCGCTAAGCTCTTGCTTAAGATTGGGCCGCGCGTCTTTGATGATGTTCCTGTAGTAATCCAAGTGCTTGTTGCTTTTGTCGTAGGCCAACACCGTCAAAATGCCGGAAAGAATTTGCTCGGAGGTCAACTCCTCCATGTTAAAATTGTCAGGAGAATCCTTTTCTTTTCTTTGAACCGGAAGCGGAATCGACTTGTCGATATGCATCGCGTTTTTTGAAAGCTCAAAGTTTTCAGGAAGCGAGATATAATAAATTGAATTTAATTGATCCGAGCCGGTCATTTTGTCTCCGCGTTCTCAGGAGCGGCGGCAGGAGCGTCTTGCGCAGGTTCAGCCGGAGCGGCGTCGGCGGCCGGCGCTTCTTCCGCAGGCTGGTCTTCTTCAACCGCTTGCGCTTCCGCAGGAGCGGCCTCAGCGGGAGCGGCTTGCGCCTGAGCGTCTGCAGGAGCGGCGTCGGCTCCTTCTGCGGGGGCGCCTTGCGCGGCGGCCTCAGCCTTGGCTTTTTCTTCCGCTTCCATCTTTGCCTTTTCTTCGGCGACGGCTTTTTCTTGCGCGGCTTTTGCGGCGGCAAGCTTTTGTTCCGTCGTCTCGGCGGGAGCGAAGACATGCTTTCGCAAATTGACAAGGTAATTGTTGATTCTAATTCTGTAGGCAATCGGAACGGTTTTGTCGCCGAACTTTATCGATACCATCAAAATGTCTTTGCGGCCTTCGATCGGGCTGGACGCGACTACAACGCCTCCAACTTGAATGACTTCGCCCGGCTCCTCAAAGCGCATTTGCAAAAGGGCCTGCTGGTTTTCGACATATTTTTGGATGCCCACCATGATAATTTTTACGCCGCCAAAAGAAAGGTCGCGAATGATGCAATGCCTGGGCACGCCTTGTATTTGAACGATGGCTTCTTCTTTGGCAAGGCCCAGTTTGCGCTTTACGTCGGCGTTAAGAATGATGCGCTCGTCCTTGCGGCGCATCGCGTTGGCGTTGGCGTCAAGCAAAGTTCCCAAGCGCTCGATCAAGTCATCCGGCGGACGCTGTGTAAAGCTGATTGTGATTATGGCAAGTTCCGCGGAATTCATGTAAGGCTTTATGTCGCTTACCCTTCCGTTCACAAAGAAGCTAATCAGCTGGCCGTCAGAGTTGGTAAAGCAAAAACGAACTTGAACAGGACCGGTCTCTTTTTGAGAAAGCATCGCGTAGGCGCCGCCCTTGACTCCGACGATGATGCGGCAAGCCATCAATGACGTTGAATTGATGATGCAAGGCCATTGGTTTCCGTTGCATTTGACGTAAATTTGGCGAGGATCGACTTTTAGGATGTGAGTAATCTCTTTAGTGAAAGTGATTTCTGAATCGCGATAATGGTCGTAATAATCCTGTAGCTGCTGCGTCGTTACCAATGCCATGATAGAACATTATACCCCAATAAAGCGTATAAGTCAACCTCCGCTTGTATTATTGCTTTAAAGACCTTTATGCCCGCAAAAAAAATTTGCAAAAAACGGAAAGTGGCGCTAAAATAAAAGAATATTCCGCATAGCGGAAAAAAACTAAATAACTTGTCATATGACAAGAGGAGAAGAAAAATGGGAAATTCAGCAAAAGCTAAGTCAATCGGAAGATTGGTTCTTCAGTTGGCCTTGGGCGCGATGCTCATCGTAGGCGGCATTTGGGCCATGCAGGGCGGCGGAGACTTTGGAGCCAAGGCTTTGGCCAGCTGGCTTGGAAAGACTTTTGGAGTAATCTTTGGCGTAATCGAATTGGTTGCCGGCGTTTTGCTTGTAATCGAATGCTTTACAAAAGATATTTTTGGCAAGTTTGACAACATTCTTGGCCTTATCATTATGATCGTATGGCTTATCGCCATCGTTGTAGCCGACATCATCAAGGGCGACTTTAGCCCCTTCTTGCCCTGGCTTTACAACTTTGCAAGCCACGTAATCATCTTGGGAGCCTTGTGGTCATTGAACGACTAAGGTTCTGACAAGAATTGTCGCAAGACAAAAAAAACCGCTCTCGCGAGCGGTTTTTTTTTCTCAAATAGTTTGCAAAACTTAGAAGGCGGCGAGCTTTTTGTTCAAAAGTTCGGTGGCCTGCTTGGGGTTGGCCTTTCCTTGGGAAAGCTTCATCACCTGGCCCATAAGCCAACCGACGACGTTTGTCTTTCCGGCCTTAAAGTCCTGGATGGCCTTGGGGTTCTCAGCCAAAACTTTGTCAACCAAGCCTTCGATAAGGCCAGTGTCGCTCACCTGCTCCATGCCCTCTTCCTTGATAATCTCAGAAGGCATTTTGTTTGTGGAAAGCATTTTTGCAAAGACTTCCTTTCCCTGCTTTGAAGTGATTTTGTTTTCTTCCAAAGCGTTTGAAAGCTCGGCGATATGCGCGGGCGTAAGGGCCACCTCGCCGATTGTCATGTTCTTTTCGTTAAGAACGGCAAGCAATTCCGACAAAATAAGGTTGGCCGTGCGCTTGGCGCTCTTTGAATTTTTGGCGGCCTCTTCAAACCACAAGCTAAGCTCGCGAGTGCTTGTCAAAGTTTCCGCGTCAAAATCGCTAAGGCCAAACTCCGCCTTAAAGCGGGTGCGCTTGGCTTCGGGCAATTCGCCCACGCGGCCGCGGGCGCGCTCGATCAATTCCTCCTCAACGCTAAAGGGCTTGATGTCCGGTTCGACAACAAAGCGGTAGTCAACGAATGAGTTTTTGGTTCGCTGGACGACAGTCTTACCAGCCGCTTCGTCCCAGCCCATCGTGACCTTAAAGCCCGGGTTGAATTCCTGCCTGTCGGTCTTGAACTCTTCCAGCTGGCGGGCGGCTTCGTAGGTACACGCCTCGCGGATGGCCTTAAAGGAGTTGAGGTTCTTTATTTCCGAGATTGGAGTGTGATAAAGCTTTCCGTCTTCCCAAACGTTAAGGTTTATGTTGGCGTCGCACCTCATGTTGCCTTCTTCCAAGTTTCCTTTTGTGACGCAAACGTAGCGCAAAATTTCCTGGACAGTCTGCATAAAGAGCGCGGCTTCTTCCGGGCTTGTCATGTCGGGTTTTGTCACGATTTCGATAAGCGGGGTGCCGGAACGGTTGTAGTCGATGTAGGAATGCTTTCCTTCCATGTGGAGGGACTTGCCTACGTCTTCCTCAAGGTGAATGCGCTCGATGCGGACGCGGCGGTATTTTTTGTCGGCGCTTACGCAAGGCTCGCCCTTAAAGTTGTTGGGGCGGAATTTCGTTCCGCCGGGCTGCTCGTCCTTGGGATAATGGAAGAACGGAAGGTCAACGTAGCCGTCAGTGCAAAGCGGCAAGTCGTATTGGGTTATTTGGTAGCCCTTGGCAAGGTCGGGATAAAAATAGTGCTTTCTGTCAAACTTGGTGAAGCGCGCGATGTTGCAGTTGAGCGCGAGGCCCGCCACCGCTCCAAGCTCCACATAGCCCTTGCTTACGCGCGGCATGGCGCCGGGAAGTCCCAAGCAAACCGGGCAAACGCGGGTGTCGGGCATTCCGCCATAACGGTTTTCGCAAGCGCAAAAGGCCTTGGTTTTAGTCAAAAGCTGCGTGTGAATTTCGCAGCCGATTACGATTTCTGTTTTTTCGATAGGCATGTCCTCTATTATAATGAATTGCGGCGGGCTTTGCAATAACGCGGGGAACGGGCGGCCAAAAGGCTTCGCAAATCCAAGAAGCGGCGCAGCGTTTTTTTCACAGTTCGTCGCCGCAAAAACTTACGTTCACTCCGATGGAAAAATCCGAAGGATCCATGTAAAGCATGTCGTTCAGCGTGTATGTGAAGGAATCAACAAAAAGCATGTGGACATAATACGGAATCCTTACTTGCGCGAATTCCGGGCGGTCAAAAAATTCTATGTTCCAATTCAAGTCCAAGTAAAGCGCGCTGGAGCGGGTCGGCATTCTGTCGGAGCTGGCGCGAACGCGCGGCATGGCCTTCCACGATGTGGCGTAATAAAGCATTTTTAGCGTTTCGGAATCGGCGGTCGGAATGCCGCCTTCCCAGCGCTCATACGTCAAGTCGGCCACAATATCGTAATCCTTTTTTACAGCGTCGGGAATGTTTTGCGCGTCCAAGAATTTTTTTGTTTTAAGAACCGCGTCATACATTTGGTTGACTTTTTTATCTATGCCGTTTATGACTTCGATTATCCGCTTTGTGTTTTCCGGAGTCCATTTAAAACCGCTTTTTCGCCAACGTTCGTAAATGATTTTTTCATTTTTTGTCTCTGGACCACCGTCAAACATATTCGTTCTCCTTATTCAAAAAACTTCTCATGAAGCAAGCATCTCCCCTTTTACATTAATATGGGGGCGGCACGCTAAAAAATCAAGAAAACATTTCCAAGAATCTTGGAAGCTGCTTATAAATATCAGCTACGCATTTATAATACAAATCCGGCAGAACATCGCCTTCATTAAAGTTTTCATACAAAGCTCGGGCAAGCGGTCTGTAGTCATAAAACGAGAGCTTTATTAAATTCTCGATTGTTGAAAGGTGGCGGTTAAGAGTTTCATCGCCTTGCAAAATAATTACAGGCGCTGTCGCCATTGTTTCGTCATATTTAAGGCCAACAAATACGCTGCGTTCATTTTTTATGATTACATCGCATTCGAGAATCTTGGAGAAAACGCTACCCGATAGAATGCTTTGAATTTTAGATTGATCAATTATTCGCGATTTAGATTCTTCTGACATAATTATTCCTCATATAAACCTAGCGCAAAGCAAAGGCGGGGGCAAGTTACTCGGCCTTCGTTGGGGTAAAGTGATACAGAACCTTTATTTTACCGTCATCGTAGAACTCGTACTCATAACAATATTCTTCTCCATCAGAATTCTTTCTATAAATTTCATTCCCATTTTCATCATACTCCGACCACCATTCATGCCCGTCGGAGATTTTCTCATAAATCCTTTTTCCATTTATGTCATATTCATACCAACATTCCATTCCGCCAGAATTCTTGTAGTGAAACTCATTTCCTTTTGTGTCGTATTCGTGCCAAATCTCCAATCCTTCAGAATTCTTGGCGTAAATCAAATTTCCATTTGAATCATATTCTTGCCAAGACTCAAATCCGTTAGAATCCCGGCAATGGATTCCATTTCCTTTCGCGTCATATTCATGCCACTGCTCAAACCCATGGGAATCCTTGTAATGAATCAAATTTCCGTTGGAATCATATTCACTCCAACACTCCGTTCCGTCAGAATGCTTTCTATGAATCTCATGCCCATTTGAGTCGTATTCAGACCAATATTCCGTTCCGTAAGAATGCTTGAAATGAATCAATTTTCCGTTTGCGTCGTATTCATGCCAACATTCATTTCCTTTGGCGTCCTTGTAATAAATCTTTTTCCCATTTGAGTCATATTCGGTTAATGCGCTAAGAACCACCCACCTTTCAACTTTCTTACCGCCTACAGTGACTTGTTTAAGATACTTTTTGCCGACTTCCATCTTTTCCATAATTTCTTTCCCTATGAATATTATATTTTCTAACAATCACTCAAACAATTTTTGCGGCAGCGAGGCAAAGAGGTCCTGCACGTCCGTAAAGTTGTGGTCTACGCCGTCCAGGATTTCCACCGCAAAGCGCTCGCCGTTCAGTTCCGAAAACTGGCTTGCGATGTCGGCGGACGGGTCCTTGCTTCCGACAATAAGGCGCATGCTTTGGCCGGAAAATTCCTTTGCGCCTAAAATCGACTTATGCAAGTCCATCATCAAGGGCGGATTGACCAAAAGCGCGCGCTGGATTTTTGGGAACTTGCGCGCCTCTTGCAAGCCGCGCAAGGCGCCGTTAGAGTGGCCAAAGTAATACACGCTCCAATCCTCAAGGCCCATCGACATGGCGTAGTCGCTTACAAATTTCATGTCGCCGGAAAGGCCCTCCGAGTCCTTGTTGGCGGAACAAATCACGGGGCAATGAAATTTTCTATTCAAAGCCTTTGCAATTTCAAGATACTTGTTCTGATGGCCAAAAACCGTTCCGCCGAGCCCCGGCTTTATAAATACAATCGCCGCGCCGTTGGCAGCCGAGCCTTGGTCGATTACGCCGTATTCGTAGCGCTCTCCGTAGCCGTAATCTTTTCCGTCCGCGCCGTCGCTTGAAACATAACGGTCAAAGAAATCTTTTGGATTTTCCGTTCGCGCTGTTTTAAAGCCGTCAAACATGGATTCGTAAAAAGTGAAGGGATTCACCATCTCTTGCGGAACTTGCGGCTTGTAAGCGAGGCTAGCGCAACCAACGAACATTCTTGCGCAGCAACCTTCGGCAAACTTTTTGGCGGGAAGCTTTGGCGGATACGCCAAGTTTTCGCAGTCCAAAAACATTTGGCTGTAGCACCACGCCTTCAATTCCGTTGCGGGAAGCGCCGGCGCGCTTTGAAGGCTTTTGCAGCCGCGAAACATGTTTGAGTAACACGCCTCCGCAAGTTTTTCCGCCGGAAGCCGAGGAGCGACAGTCAGCCCGAAGCAGCCGCAAAACATAAATTTATAGCAACTGTCCGTCAAGGCCGTCGCGGGCAAAAGCAGCGGCATGTCTTTTTTGCTTTTTACATTCGTATTGTTCTTAAACAAAGAGGCGAAAGTAAAATCGCCCTCAAGCGCTTTTTCCCGCTCAAAGTTTTCCGAACTGACAAGGCTCATAATGTTTCCGTAAAGATAGCAAGGAGCGGAACAAGCGATGTTGCTGTAACGGGTTTCGCATTCGTCGCCGTTCCAAACGTCGCGGACATAGCTTTTGTTGTCGCTAAAAAACGCGACCGTGTCGCCGGCGGCCTCAAGCGTCACAGTCTTTTCGCTCCCGCTAGGGATTGCAATCCGCTCGCCGCCGTTCAGCGCGTAGTAGACGGGTCTTTCGGCGTTGTTTAGAAACGTCACTTGCGCGCCGGCCTCTGCCGCTTCCAGCGTAAGCGGAACGCCAAGCTTCCTATCTTCAATACGCTTTTCCATATAATCAATCGCCGCGTTAATTTTTTCGTAATCGTTTTTCACTCTCCCTCCTTGCGTTATAAGTTTACATCAATTCCTTTCGTTAAACTTTCAAATTCTTTTTCTTCACTCTCTAAAAGCGACTTAATCAAATTTATTTTTTTATCAGGCAAAATCGAATTTGCGGCCAGAGCGTCGTGAAGATAGCTTTCATACGCGTAATTGATGTATTCATCCAATTCCTTTTCCGACAACAGATAGCAGGAGACCTTAATGCATTTTCCATATCCTTCATCCATGGGCCAAGGGCCAGGTTCTTCAAAGCTGTACAGTATTACACGCTCCCACTCAAGGCTTTCATTCATAGTAATCCCAGTATTATACTTATCCTCTCGCACGATTTCGTTATCCGCCGCAACACAACACGCATCGTACAACGTCATATTAAATAAAGCCGCCAACTCTTTACCGTTATAGTCTTCAACAACATCGCTTAGAATTTGCTGATCGTCTTCTTTTTTAGCCGCAAGCAATTTGCCTGAATTTAAGATTTCAGATTTTTCTTCCTCTGTTAATTCAGTTGAGCTATTAATCAAGTCGATGAAAATTTTATTTTCATGAACGCGATGCTTTCTAATTGATTCACAGCAAGCCTTTAATTGCCCTGACTTCTTTGCCTTTAGAACTTTTGTATCGATAAAGTTTTGAACAATATTCCGGTATTGGTATGCATGCAGAGATTTTGTTTCTTCCTCTGTCAGCAAGGAATATGCAATCCAATAAGAATTCTTTTTTTCCACCCGCCAATATTCCAAAAATCCGTTCAAATCATTCTCCTGCCTCCATTTTTCAAGAAGATGAATGATTCTTAAAATATTGTCATCTGTCAAAGATTCCGCCATTTTAACATATTGTTTGAAGAGTTCCTTAACTTGAAAAAGTTCTTTTTGATATTTTTGAATTTCAAAATTCTCTGCCATAACAGTTTCCTCCAAAACTTTAATCAAACCGCAACGAAAATTCTTGGCTGTAGTAGTAGCCCTTTTCAAAGTAGTCGTATTCCAAGGGCGCGTAAAAGCGGGTCCGCAAGAATTCTATGTCGCGGTTTATCGTGGCGCTTCCAAAGTCCACCCCCAGCCCGTCGGAGCACGCGCGCCGCAGTTTCTCCAAAGTCGGAAAGCCGCCCGCTTTGATTTTCCTATGAATTATTCCGATTCGCTCAAGCTTTAGGTTCGTCAGCTTTTTGGGCTTGGCCTTTGGCTTGTCCTTGCAAGTTATTTCGCGGCCGTCCTTGTGGAAACCGGCGCACATGAAGAAAGCCCAAGGGTCGACTTGCAAATTCTTTGACAAGCCTTCGTAGACGACTTCCTTTAAGTCAGAGCAGTTCATAAAGGCAAGGCGCGAGATTTTTTTTACGCTTGCTGGAATCACGACTTTTTCAAGCGGGGCCATGTCCTTTGCAAGCGCGGTATGCCGGTAAAAGTCGTAAAAGGCGTTTGGCGCTATCGTCGCAATTCCTTTGGGAACGCGGACTTGAGCCTTGTCAAAGTTCAGCCTGAATAAAAGGGTCTTGTGAATTTTGTTCACGACAAAGCCGTCCAAGAGTTCGTAAGCGGGGTTTGCAAGAAGAATGTCGGCCACAGCCTTTGGCTTCATAGCCTGCATTTTCTTGCCTTTTTGGAAAACGGAAAAATGGACGGCTACGATGTTGGGGCCGACATTGATTTTTTTCAGAGCCTTGGAAGAGCAAAGGTTTCCCGCCTGCGTGACGCTGTCGGGAACGGTCACTTGCGCGACGGCCGGGCAATGGCCAAAGTTAATGTCAAACTTTTCCATTCCATTTGGAAAGCGGATTTCCTCAAGCGCCTCGCAATAAGAAAAAGCGTCGCAAGAAATTTCCTTTACCGAATCGGGAACGACGATTTTCTTTATCGTCTCGTTGGGCTCGATGTCGTCGGCAAAAACAAAGTCCCCGATTTTTTCAACGCCGTCAGGAACGTTCACAACCGCGTCCGAGCCCTTGTAGCGGCGAAGGACATTTTTGCCGTTTTGCGCCTTTATTATAAAGTCAATTTTCTTTTGAGGCATATTCGCTCCCTTATAAATATATTTTAGCGCAAGCACGGGCATTTTTCAAACATTTTGTAGTAGCAAAATTCCGGCAAGCGCTTGGCGGGAAGAGACGGCTTTTTGGAAAGAGAGGCGTATGCATAAAACATGTGATTGTAGCACCATTCCTCAAGCCTCTTTGCGGGAAGAAGCGGCTCGGACTTTGTTTTTGTCATGCGCCCGCCTTTTCCGATGGTTTTACATTAATTTCTTTCATTAAACTTTCAAATTCTTTTTCTTCACTCTCTAAAAGCCGCTTAATAAAACTGACATTTTTATTTGCTAAAATCGCTTTTGCAGACAAAGCGTCGGCAAGATAACTTTCATATGCATAATTAATATATTCATCCAATTCTTTTTCTGACAATGTATAGCATTGAACCATAACATCTTCGTCCGCCTGCTTTGGAAGAGGATACGGGCAAGGCGCTGGCTCCTCAAAGTTGTACCGCATTACACGGGTATATTCAAGCAGTTCATTTATATCGTCACCGATCTTACGCGTAACTTCAACTTGGCATATACAAAAATCTAAATCGTATTCCTTAAAATTTTTAAATATCCCCGCTAAATCACTCGAATAATAATATTCAACGGCATCGCTTAAAATTTGATGGTCATCATAATTTTGAGATTCAGTCAATTTGTCTAAATTCAAAATTTCAGATTTTTCTTTCTCCGTTAATTCAGCTGATTTTTTAATCAGGTCAATGAAGATTTTGTTTTCATGAACGCGATGTTTCCTAATTGATTCACAACAATCATTTAATTTACCTGTTTTTTTTGCCTTTAGAACTATTGTATTGATAAAATTATGAACGATATTTCGATACTGGTATGAATGCAGAGATTCTATTTCTTCATCCGTCAACAAAGAATACGCAATCCAATAAGACTTGTTTTTTGTCACTCTCCAAGCTTCCATATATCCATTCAAATCATTCTGCTTTCTCCATTTTTCAAGAAGATGAATGATTCTTATAATATTGCCATCTTTTAAACACTTCGTCATTTTAGCATCTAGTTTGAAAAGTTCCTTAACTTGCAATAGTTCTTTTTGATATTTCAGAATTTCTGTTTTTTTTGCCATAAGAACCTCCTTTGTTTGCGCAATCCGCGTTCATGCAGCAAGCGCTATACACATTATTAATATGTCCGCAATAAATCAAAAAGTCAAGGAAAAATCAGGGGTTATCGGCGCCCGATTGCGGCCGCGCCAAAACCGCAACCGGGCGCCATTGTCATTTGCCAAAAGATCCAAAAACGCATGGCGCATACGCGTCAGCCTTTGACCACAATTCTGTGGCCTTGTCTTGGTCCTTTGGAACGCCGTTGCCATTGTAATACGCCCATCCAAGCCCGAATTGCGCCGGATAAAATTCTTGTTCCGCGGCCTTTGTCCACCACTCGACAGACTTGGAATAATCTTGTTCCACGCCTTCGCCCTTATAATAAATCCAGCCAAGCTCAGTCTGACTAAAAACGCAGCCCCTGTCCGCCCTTCTCTTCCAGCTGTCGGCGGAAGCGACGCTTTTGGCGGTTTCATCTTTTTGGGCGGCCTTTGTCCACCACTCAATGGCCTTGGCTTTGTCTTGTGGAACGCCATGTCCCAAATAAAAGGCCGTGCCAAGACTGGCCATGGAAATCGAGTCGTTTTTCTCCGCGCCTTTTGTCCACCATTCAACGGCTTTGGCGTAATCTTGTTCCACGCCCTCGCCCTTGCAATACGCCCTGCCTAAATAATGGCAGGCGCCCCTATTGCCTTTTTGGGCGGCTTTTGTCCACCATTCAACAGCCTTGGCGCAATCTTTGTTTGCGCCTTTGTCCAAATAATAGGCCATGGCAAGATTGAACGCTCCGCACGCGTCGCCGTTTTGCAAAGCCTTTGTCCACCATTCGACGGCCGTGCCAAAGTCTTTTTCAACAAACTTGCCATGCCAATAATGTCTGGCCAACTCATTTTGCGCGGCGGCGTTTCCGCCCTCAGCCGCTTTCTTGAGCTCGTCAAATTCCGCCTGTGTCATAGCTTCCTCCTTTTGCTTTGTTCGCTTTGAGTTCATTATAACTTTCCACTACATCGTCCTGTGATGTAGTGGATAAAACCGCGTTTTATTTTACGCGCAAAAGCCTACGACTTTTCCGTTGACCAAGAAGGACTTTTCCTTTTGGATTTGCTGCAGCTCGCAAGCGACGAAGTCCGAGTTGACGGCATCGGCGTCCATAAAGCGGATGCGGCCGTACAATTGCGCGAAGTCGCCGGGAGTGGCGCTCTGCCAGCGGGTTATGGCGTCCACTTGCTCTTGGGTAAAGTCAAGGTTTCCAAAGTAATTCTTGAGCAGAGTTCTTACGCCCTCCTCCTTTAGGGGCTTGAACTCGACAAGCATGTGAAAGCGCCTTTGCATCGCGGGATCCATAATGTCCTTTAGATTTGTGGCGCAAACGCAAAGGCCGTCAAACTCTTCCATTTGCACAAGGAACTCGTTGACTTGCGTCCTTTCCCAACTGTGCATGGCGTCGGCGCGGTTTGAAAAGAAGGTGTCGGCCTCGTCAAAGAACAAGATTGAGTTCTTGACATCCGCTTTCTCAAACGCTTCCTTGATGTTCTTTTCCGTGTTTCCGAGCCAGCAGTCAAGAATGTCACTAGCTCGTTTTAGGACAACTTTCTTTTTCAGGCTCTGGGCGATGTATTTTACAAACTCAGTCTTTCCGGCGCCGCTCAATCCGTAAAGCAAGATTCGGATTCCGGTTCTGCTGTTCTTGCGCTTTTTGTCAAAGGCGGCCGCGTTCTTAATCATTTGGACGATTTTGTCCGCGGGAACGGAAGTGTTCAGGACGGTCTCTGAATACTGGTCGCACACATCGCCGCCGTTCTTCTTCTTTTCCATTCCGTAGACCAAGGTTGAGTTTGCTTTTAGAACGTCTTCCGCAAGCGCAAAAGCCTCCTTCTCTTGCGCCTTAGTCATTTCGCCCGCGGCAAAGGTCTTTAACGTCTTTACAACGTTCTTTACGCTGGCCCCGGTCACTTTGTATTTGGAAAACAAGGCGACAACCTTTTTACGCAAGGCCTCGTTCACTTGCGCCTTTTCAAGCTCGGACTTGGCTATTTTGCGCATAGCCTCGTCACCAATTCCGTCAAACCTTACGGAATAAGTCATGCGGCGCTTGGTTGACTCGTCCAGCTCGCGCGTGTAGTTCAGGATCCAAATAACCTTGTTGTTGTTCTTGTCCAGCATTTGGTTCACCGCGCCCTTTTGCGCAAGGCTCGTTCCCATAAAGCTTCTTGTTTTAAGAAGAGTTTCGGCTTCGTCAACGATAATCACCGAGTTCTTCTTTTCAAACGACAAAAGGCAATTCAAGCGCGAGAGGGAATGAAAGCCTTCGTCTTCCTTTTTGGAAATTTCAGTCTCGTTCTTGTAAACGTATGCGTCCAAACCGTGCGCCTTTGCCAAAGCCTTTGCAAACTCAGTCTTACCGCTGCCGGGCCTTCCGTACAAAAGCAAGTTGGCGGGAACGTCTCCTTTCAAGAAGAAAGCAAGGTTTTGCTTGGCCTTTTTGTCAACGGCGAAGGAATCCAAGTCAAAGGCGTCGTCAACTTTTTGCTTTGAAAGAACATCGCGAAAATACGCGTCAAGGCTTTGCTCTTTGATAGCCCACACAACACACTCTGGAATCGTTCCGTCGAGATTCATCAAGCCGTAATCCACAAGCTTTTCTCCGGCGCGCAAAAGACACTTTCCTTGCCAATAGTCCATGTCGCAAACCCTGCATAGATTCACAATTGTATCTTCTCGTTTAAAAAGATACTCCACAAATTCGTTTTCTTTGGCTGAATAGGCGGCTTGCAAAAACGCGGCTTCTTCTTCGCTCAAGCGCATCGCGTCTTTTAGGAACTTGACTTCATCAAACGACCTGGAGACTTTCGCTATTTTTTCGCCAATCCGTTCTAGCGGCGGGGAGTCCATTTCTCTTTCTGTTTGAGGAAGCTTGGCGCCAAAAAACGTCGCCGCGATAATCTGCGTAACGGCAAGGTCACAGTCGGAATGAATTTTGTGGCCAAAATAATAAGCGCGGCAAATATCGACATCCATTTCTGAATACAAGCCAATCGTGCCCCTAGAATATTCCTCGGCGATTTTATTGTCTTCCTCATAACTGCGCTCCAAGCGAAAGGCGCGGGGGTGGAAAGGGGCCTTGCAGCCTTTTTTTGCGACAAATGGAGTAATGCGGCCAAATTTCACCATAAGCGAAATGTATGACTCCAAAACCTTTTTAAGCTTGTCCTCTTTCCTTAATTGATTGCAAAAATAATCAAGCTGCTCCAAAACCACATACTCGTCAACATTTCCGTTCCTAGCCCAAAAGTTATAAGCATACGCGGCAGCCTGCAACGCCCTTTTCGCTTTCATAGCGGAAGTCTCTTTTGTCATTCAGACACTCCTTTTTTTGTCCCATAAATCGGCGCTCTTAAAGTCGCCGAACCGTCTATACACCGCCCACCCCGCCGATTGGCGGGGGACTCTTGCAAAGCGCCAAAGACGGCTAGCGCCGCTTCCACTTGCCAACAAAGGCTTTTGGCCAAAAGGCGTCAACCTTTGACCAAATCTCAACGGCCTTCGCTTCGTCTTTAGGAACGCCGTCGCCCTCGAAACACATGCGGCCCAAGAAATAGCAAGAATGCGAATCGCCTTTTTGCGCGGCCTTTTCCCACCAGTCAATCGCCTTGGCGAAATCTTTGTTTGCGCCCTTGTCCGAATAATAGGCCATGCCCAAATTAAAGGCGCCGAGCGGATCGTCCTTTTGCCAAGCCTTTGTCCAGTTTTCGACAGCCTGGTCAAATTCAAACTGTGTCATCATAACTTCCTCCTTTTCTTACGCTACTAAATCGAATTCCGCTCTAAGCTTTTCCAAGCCGCTTTTTTCGATTTGCCTTATGCCCTCTTTGGTATGCCCCAGCTTGTCGCCAATTTCTTGAAGGGTCATGCAATTGCCGTTGTCAAAGCCAAAGCGGCATTTTATAACCTCCCGCTCCTTTGGCTTTAATACGGCGAGCGCCGCGTCGACAACCTCCACCATGTTGGCGTTGACCGCAAGCCGCTCGGGGCCAAGAAACTTTTCATCGGGAAAGTAATTTATGAGCGGCTGCGCGTCATCCTCTTCGCTTGCTTTGTAAATAACGTCAAGCCGCGCGGCTGTCCACGAAGACGTTTTGATTTTTTTGGACAAGACCCTGCAGATGGCGTTCTTAATCCACCAAACAGCGTAGGTGCAAAAGCGGACATTTTTAGCGGGATTGAATTTTCGCGCGGCGGTCATAAGGGCGATGTTGCCCTCCATGATGAGGTCTTCGATTTTTAGGCTTTCATCTTTGAGATAATTTTTGTAGGCGTTGGCCACCCTGACCACAAAGCGCAAGTTGGAAACGACCAGCGCGTCAATTGCGCTCTTGTCTCCGTGCGCAGCCTTTGCGGCCAAGTCCTTTTCTTGCTCCACGGTCAAGAGCGGAATTGAATTGATTTGATCAAAATAAACATTGAGCGATTCCAAAGAACACCCTCCTTGCAAGCGTTTGCATTGTGTTCATTGTAAAGATTCAGTACATCATTCTGTGATATAGTGAAATTTTTGAGAAGATTTTTTTGTGAATTTTACGGGGTCATTTACCGACCTGCAAACAGGCAACTCACACAATACTATTTTCTTATATTGTATAGAATTACAATAGATAATCCCGCCGCAATCAAATTAAGCGCGCTGAAATTTCACTGTTTTTTAAAGCAAGACAAGACGCCGGCCGGGTTGAGCGTATACAAAACCTTTAGCAAAAGCGACTTGTTTTTGTCAGTCTTTCGCTTTGTTGTCGCAGCGTTTCTTTTTTGTCCAGCCGTTATGCAAAAGGCCCTGTCTATCAAGGCGGAACAAATGGCGGCGCTAGGACGCGGGCAAACGGCGCGAACATCTTTTAGCATTGTTTCAAAGTCCAAGCGCAAGCGCGCCTGCTCGTCATCCTTGTCGTCATCGCCGTCATCCATGGCGACGCTTTTTAGCTCCTCAAGGCCAAAGGCTTCGATGATTTTTTCAATGGCTTTGATTTCCTTAGAAGTCCTTCGATTGGAGGCGCCATCCTCTTTTTGCTGAACAAAAAATTCTTCAAGGTCAAGCCCCTTGCTTCCGCGAGCGCTTCTTCCGTCGGCAAAATCAAGATTGTAAACGTAATTCATCGGACAGCCCAGCGCATGGTCGATTTTTTCTGGATGAGCCTCTTTTCCGTTGCGCTCCCAAATGATATTCCAAAAGTCTGGATAGATTTTTTTATTTTCCCCGACAACACAGCCGCGGATTTTGCCCATCAATTTCTTAATGTCAACGTCAAAATCATGCTTGGCCTCGTCTATGGCAATTTGCGCCAAGACGCTTAAAATGCACACATAGTTTTCAAGCTCTTGTCTTTTTTGCGGGTTATTATATGAATAAGTCAAGCACAACTGCGACAAGTTGCTGCTTTTTCCTATCGTGTCTTTTGCCGCTGCAAGTTTTATGTCAACGTCGGCCGCAGACTTTGATTTGCCGTCAGATTTATTTTCGGGAATGTCGTTTACGATTGTCGGATATTCCTTGTAAAATTTTTTGGCGCAAGCAACGATGTCGCTCTGGCCGGTGACATAAATAAAATCGCTGTCTTGGTCGGAACCGTTGTTGCGCGCCTGGAAGTCCGTTCCAAGCATGTTCACCGCGATTATTTGCTCGCCAAATCCTTCAAAATATTTTTTTATTTTTTTTGGCGGATGAACGTTGCGCAAAAAGCCTAAGTTGTTGCGGCAATTAAAGGGGCTTCTAAATTCCGCAAGCTCATCTCCGTCCGCAAAGCGCTCTGTGTAGCATTGTATCGCGGCGTTTGGCCCTGATTCCGCCTTGAACATGGGATCGTCAAAGGGGTTATCGCCCGCGGCAGCCAAAAGCATGGCGTAAGGAGAGCCCACGATGACCAAGTTGTCGGCGTTTTGAATTATTCTTCCGGCCCTTAGTTCATGGTTGACATAGTCGCTAAGCATGGCCTTTTTTCTTTTTCTAAAATAATCGCAGCAAAAGAATTGCCTGTTGCGCTTGCACAGCTCCACAAGAAGGTCGCAATCATTGTAAAAATTTGAGCGATAGGCCAAAAATTTTATAAAGTCGTTGTCCTCAACTCTTTTTGTCCTGTCAAGAATCAAGTCGGTGTCCGCGGTCTTCAAGCGCTTAACATAATCCAAAGAGCAGCCGGCGACATTCTGCATAAAAAAGACGTCGCTTTTAAGCGCGTTGACCATTTGGTATGACATGCGCTGGAAGTCGCCCTGCTTGCTTTTATGCGCCGTTTTTACGATGCCAAAGATTGAGCCGCTTTGCGCGACCTGTTCTTGCCAATGCTCAAAGTCCCGCAGGCTGTCGCCAAACTTTGTCCACTTCGCCGCGTTTTGCGTGGTTATAAGCTGAACGTTTTTTGCATAAAGCTTTCTGCCCCACCTGTCTTGAACGGTAAAAGTGTCGTAATCTTTTTTATGGTCGAAACAATAATCCTTAAAGAACTGCTGGATGTCTACGCAAAAGGCGGCGGCCTTAAAAAAACGCTGGCGCAAAAGAATGAAGCCGTTAGGCTTTTCTTTCTCGTCAAAGAATTTTGAGCGCTCAAAAATCGAACGGTCAATCAGCGCCTGGCCGTCAAAGATAACGTTGGACACTTTCGCCGTCCGCTCAAAGTTTTCCGCCGCGCCTTTATGAGCGCCGCCGTCAAGCGCTTTTATCAGTTCGGAAACAGACACTACATTCCTTGCGCAAAAAGACTCAACGTCATCTATTACAAGAATCTTTTTTGGGTCAATGGCGACCGTTCCGACGATGCCGCTTGCGGCAAGCGCTTGATACGCGGCAAGCTCGACCAACTTGGACTTTTCTTTTAAAAGTTCGGGCTTGTCCATCCGCAAAAAACCCAAGGCTTTTTTGTAAAGGCGCTCGCAGATAAAAACACAAGACCCTTCCTTTGCCTTGCCCGCCGTGCGGTAAAGCATTTTGTATTTTATTTCTTTGTCGGAATATTTTATGGCAAGGCCATTTGCATAAAAAAGCCTTCGCAATTCCTCGCGCGATTTAGAGCATTTCTTGTTTTTGTCGTCCTTATAGTTGAATGAAAAATTAACGCCGATTATGTCGCGGGTCCAGCCGCCGTCCTTGTCGTTTTTCCATTTTCCGTTTTTGACGCAGCCTCTTTTTAGCCCGTTGCTTTCTAAAAATTCACTGAACAGGCTGTTGGCAAAGAGCGCCTCCTTTTTGTAATAGGATTCCTTTACTCCGTCATCGTGCCCATAAATGGAAGCCGCCTCGTAGTTATAGATTTTCAGCCCGTATTTGTTGAACATAAAAACGCCTTAAATTGATTATA